>R27__coassemble_273_pt1 | contig 38113 bp, 3 predicted proteins | sample R27__metabat2_low_PE_056 | metagenome-assembled genome bin R27
GTTATTATATTTAAAAGGGAGATTGAAAATATGTTTCAAAAATTAGAAGATGTTGAAAAGAAATATGAAGAATTAACTAAATTAATTAGTGATCCAGAAGTAATTTCTAAACAAACTGAATGGAAAAATTATATGAAAGAACACGCAGAAATAGAACCAATAGTTTTAAAATATAGAGAATACAAAAAAACTGAAAAAGAGCTAGAAGAAGCCAAAGAAATGATGCAAGATCCAGAAATGAAAGAATTAGCAGAAATGGAAATGTTAGAGAAAAAAGAGTTATTACCAAAATTAGAAGAAGAACTAAAAATCTTGCTAATCCCTAAGGATCCAGACGATGACAAAAACGTTATATGTGAAATTAGAGCAGGTACTGGTGGAGATGAAGCAGCATTATTTGCAGGTACATTATTTAGAATGTACAACATGTATGCTGAAAGAAAACACTGGAAGTTAGAGGTTTTAAACGAGAATGAAACAGGACTTGGTGGATATAAAGAAATTTCATTTATGATAACAGGAAAAGGTGCATATAGTAGAATGAAATTTGAAAGTGGAACACACAGAGTACAAAGGGTACCAGATACAGAAAGCAGTGGCAGAATTCATACATCTGCAGCAACTGTTGCGGTTCTACCAGTTGTAGAAGATGTAGAAATTGAAATAAATCCTGCAGATATAAAAATGGATGTTTTTAGAGCATCTGGTGCAGGAGGACAACACGTTAACAAAACCTCATCTGCCGTAAGACTTACACATATTCCAACAGGAATTGTTGCAGAATGTCAAACAGAAAGAAGCCAAGTACAAAACAGAGAATATGCTATGAGATTACTTCGTTCTAGATTATACGAAATAGAAAAAGAAAAGCAAGACTCAGAACTTGCAAATGCTCGTAAAACTCAGGTTGGTTCTGGAGATAGAAGCGAAAAAATTAGAACATACAACTATCCACAAGGTCGTATAACAGACCATAGAATAGGAATGAGTATTTATCAAATGGAAGATTTCTTAAATGGAAACTTAGATGAAATGATAAATAATTTAATTGCAGCAGATAGAGCAGAAAGATTAAGAAATGACTAAAAAAGTCGCCATATGGCGGCTTTTTTTATATTATAAAAAAATATTTATATATTATTAATTATTAATGTAATATTTTAGTAATAATAATGTAATATTATTTAACAAAAAAGACTTAAAAATGTAAAATAGTTAATGCAATGAAAATCCCTAATAAATAGCTTATTTATGTAATATTACTGTAATTGTGTTTAATAAACAATCTCTTTATAATATGTTTAATATATAAAGTTGAAAGGAGTCTTCAAAATGAGAAGAGAACACAAAAGAAAGGAATTACAAAAAAGCAGTATAATAATTGCAGTTATAATTGGATTATTAATTGCTTTAGTGGGAAAATTAGGCATAAATGCATATTTTACATCACAAAAATCATTACAAAATACATTCACAATTCAATCAAGACATAATGTTACATACACATACTATGAAGTTGATAGAAATGGGAATGCAACTAAACTTGATAGGACAGAAACAGAAAAAAAATATAAGGAGACCGTAATTATTCTGGGAGACGACAGTAGCCACGTAATTACAGATGAAAGATATACACCTGATATGTATTACAAAATTGATAATGTTGTAATGCATAGAGGTGATTCTTTTGTTGTACCTGGAAGAGATGTAACTATTGAGTCATATTACACTTTGGCTAAATACAATGTTACATACAATTTCGAGAGTGCAAATGGTGGTCAAGTAAGTCAAAGTGATACAACAAAAACTCTAACAGAAGAATTTAATATTGGAGAAAATATAGACCTTACAAAAACAGGATATTTGCAAGGTTATGATTTTGATGGTTGGGTACTTAATGGATCTAGCCAAATCCTTTCAACTTTAACAATGGGAAATTCAAATGTTACACTTAATGCAGTGTATACAGATAGAACCGCTCCAAATAATACAGCGCCAGCAGGAGATGCTGCAATAAGTACAATAACAGTAACACCAAAACAAGAAGATAATGGTAGCGAAATAAATACAAATTCAATAAAATATCAAATTGGTGAAGATACAAATGGAAATGGAGTAATAGATGAAAACGAATGGAGAGAATGGCAAGACACAAACACATTCACAGGATTAACAGCAAATACAACATACTATGTAAGAACACAAGCATCAGATAACGATGGAAACGGACCAACAATATCTGAATCAACAGAAGTTACAACATTGCAAATTGAAAATGGAACATTAGTACAACATAAAACAAATGCACAAGGAGAAATAATACCGCTAAGCACAGATAGTGCAGACAGAACACATGCAATAAATACAGATTTATTCTTAGACATAACACCAGCTGAAAGAGGAACAACAACATTAACAATCAAAAAATCAGATTTAATACAAGTAACAATATCAGATGACCAAACATTAGAAACAGCAACAGGATTATATGAATTAATATTAAAAACTGTTGATGGTTCAAATACTGCAGAAAATACATATTATGTGTATGTTGATAAAGTAAAACCAACAGTAAACCCAGAAGTAGAAACAACATCAAGCTCAATTACAGTAGATGCAAATGCACAAGATGCACATAGTGGAGTAAGCACAATAACATATGTACTAAAAGACGGAGATACAGTAGTACAAACAATAACAAAAACTGCAGAAGATAATGATAAAACAGCAACATTTACAGGATTAACACAAAACAAAAATTACACATTAGAAGTAACAGCAACAGATTATGCTGGAAATATAAGTGAAGTATCAACAAGTACAGTACACACAAATGAATTAACAAATGGAAGTTTAAGTTTTACAGAACAAGAAACAGCAACACAAGTAAATCCATTAACAAACCCAACAGCTGAAGATTTAGCAGATGCAAGCAAACAAGTATGGGTAAATGAAGATTTAGTTATAGCATTAACACAAGGAAGTGAAGGAACAACTACATATACGGTAGAAAAAATCAGTGGAACTCCAGAAGAAGCAGCACAAACAAAAACAGGAAACGCAACAATACCAACAACAGAAGGAACATATAAATTTACAGTAACAACAACAGATGGAACAAATACAACAGCTCCAACAACATATTACATAAACGTGGACAAAACAAATCCAACAGTTGCAGTAAGTAGCAATGGTGGAAACTATGTAATGGAAGTAGGACAAACACAAGTAACACTTTCAACAACAATAACAGGAACAGATGATGTAAATGGAAGTGGAGTAAATACATTAAAATATGCATGGGTATTAGGAAATGGAACACCTGCAACTGGTGATTATACAACAGCAAATGATTTATCAGAAAAAGCAGTTTCATATACAGTAAGTGCAGGAGGAGATTATTACTTATGGACAAAAGCAACAGATAAAGCTGGAAATGAATCTATAACAATAGAAAAAACAAATCCATTCACAGTGGGATATAGAGTAGAATACGATATGAATGGTGGAGTTGGAACAATAGATAGTCAAGTTAAAACACATGGAACAAATTTAGCATTAAGTAACGCAGCTCCAACAAGAGAAGGATATGAATTTAAAGGTTGGGCTACAAGTTCAACAGCAACAAAAGATGAAGTTGAATATACTTCAGGAGCAAATTATACAACAGATGCACCAGTTAAGTTATATGCAGTTTGGATGGAGAAAGTTGCTAGTTTAACAGTAACAGATCCAACTACACATGAAGAAACAGTAACATATTTTGATAGTGTACAAGGTGCAATTGATGCAGCTGGAACAGATGATTCTGCAGTTGTTACATTAATAAAGAGTGAAATTAATGAGGCAGTAACTGTAGCAGCAAATCAAACGATTGAATTAAATACAAATGGAAAAACACTTACATCTGAATTATCAACAATTACTAATAATGGTAATTTAAAAATCACAGGAACAGGAATAATATCGTCAACTGCTAGTAAGGTTGATGGAATAAACAAATATGCAACAATTAATTATGGAAAATTAGAAGTAGTTAGTGGAAATATTTTATCTGAAAATTATCCAGCAATTAGAAATGAGTTAGATGGTACCATAAAGGTGTTAGATGGTAATATTTCTGGTTCAAGCGGAATTTATAATTATGGTAATTCAACAGATGAAATAAATCCAGCAATTAATATAATTGGTGGAAATATTACAGGAAAGAGTTCAAGTGGAATATATAGTTCTTCAACTGGAAAAATAGTTATAGCAAATGCAATAATTAAAGGATATATATGTGGAATTCAAAATGATAATACTGAAAATATAATTATAAATAGCGGAACAATTACAGGAGAAACAGGTCATGGAATACGTAATAATAAAGGTAATATAGAATTAAATGGTGGAACAATTAATGCAAAAAATGATGGAATTTGGGCAGTAACATCTGGAAGTATAGTAGTAAACGGTGGAACAGTAAATGGTGGAACAAATGGTATAGTATCTCAACAAACAGGTGTACCAATTACTATTACATCAGGAACAATAAAAGCAACAAATGGTCCTGGAGTTAATTCACGTGGAATACTAACAATAGGAGATAACGCAGATGCAACAGTTGCAGGACACGAAACGCCAATAATCATAGGAAAAACATATGGTATAACAAACAGTGGAACATTAAACTTTTATGATGGTGTAATAAAAGTACCAACAACAGTTACAGCATACACAGGAACTGTAAATGATACACCAGAAGGATATACACTAAAAATATTTGACACAGAAACAGAAGTAATAGATGGAACAACATACAAAAAAGCTTATTTAGACAATCACTATACAGTAACATTTAATTATAATGGAGCAACATCAGGAAATACAATAGCAAACAAAACAGTGACATATGGAGTAGTATATGGAGAATTACCTGCACCTGAAAAAACAGGTTATACATTTGTAAGATGGGAAAATAACAATAACGATACTATAACAGCATCAACAACTGTAGCAACAGCAGATGATCACACATTAACAGCAGTATGGACACCAAACACAAATACTGCATACACAGTATACCATTACTTACAAAATGCAGAAGATAACGACTATACATTAGTACAAACAGATAACTTAACAGGAACAACTGATAGCACACTAACATTAGCAAATTTAACTAAACCAAATACAACAAACATGCCAAGCACAATAGTAGAAAAAACAACACTTGTAGCAGGAATTTCATCTGCAGCAGCAACAAATACAACAATAGCACCAGATGGAAGCACAGTAGTGTATATATATTACGACAGAAATGAATTTGACTTAACAGTAACAGCAGGAACAAATACACAAAACGGAACAGGTTCAGGAACATATAGATGGGGTAAATCTGTTGCAATTTCATCTCAACTAGAAAATGTAACAGGATACACTTATTCAAACTTTGCATGGGCACAAACATCTGGAAACCCAACAATAGCAGATTCAACTTTAGCATCAACAACAGTAATAATGCCACAAGCAAATGCAGAAGTAACATCAACAGCAACAAGAACAGCAATACCATATACATTAACATTTGATAAAGATGGTGGAGACTATGCATCAGGAATATCAAACCCATTAACATATACAGTAGAGAACGCAATAACACTTAATCCAGTATCAAAAACAGGATACAATTTTATAGGATGGAAGTTAGTCACATTAGATGGACAAAATGTGGATAACGGAGCTGTAGTTAATGCAATTCCTGCAGGAACTACTGGAAATAGAACATACAAAGCACAATATACAAATGGACAAGTAAGCTACACAGTTTACCACATGTTACAAAATGCAAATAATGATAATTATGAAAATATAGATACAGTTGCAGTAAATGCAACAACAGGAGATACTATAAACCTAGATAGTACTCTAACAAGCACAATATCAAATGCAACATTAATAGAAAATGCAAATTACAAAGAATCAACAGATGAAATTGGAAACAAACCACAATCAGTAACAGTAGCAGCAGATTCAAGTACAAAAATATATGTATATTACACAAGAAAAACATTTGAATTAACACTTGTAGATGGAACAGGTGTAAGCGCAGTTGCAGGAACAGGAACATATAGATATGGACAAACAGTACCAATATTAGCAACACTTGAAAATCTACCAGGTTACACATATTCAGACTTTGCATGGACAACAACAGATGCAAGTATTATAGCAAATGCATCATCAGTTTCAGCAACTGTAACAATGCCTGCAGAAGCAATAACAGTAACAGCTAGTCAAACAAAAACACCTCATATATTAACAGTAAAAATGTATTCAAATGGGGCAACTAAAAATACAAGTGGAGAAAATGTAGGAGAAATATTCGAAACTTATGTATTACCTTATGATGGAACTGTTGGATATAATTGGCCAAAAGATTATAAACCACCATATGGAGCACAACTAGTACGTGATGGATATAATGCTGGAGGAAAATACCTTGTTGGTTCAGCAAATTCAACTACAAAAATAAATCAAGATTTAGTTAAAGATACAACACCAGTTCCAACAATTGCACAATTGTTAGGTGTATTAGAACAATTAAATGAAGGAAATGTAGAGTTAGGGTTATATGCAGAATGGACAATTGTAAACTATACAATTACATATGATTTAGATGGTGGAACAGTTGCAACATCAAATCCATCAACATACACAGTAGAGTCAAATGCAATTACATTAAATAACCCAACAAAAACAGGATACACATTTGCAGGATGGACAGGAACAGGATTAAATCAAGCAACAACAACTGTTACAATTCCAACAGGAAGTACAGGAAACAGAAGCTATACAGCAACATATACAGCAAATACATACACATTAACAGCAGATGCAAATGGAGGAATAATCCCAACAACAACAGGATGGGAAGTAGCAACACAAGGAGCTACTGCATCAAAAACAGTAACATATGATGGAACTTATGGAACATTACCAACACCAATAAGAACAGGATATACCTTTACAGGATGGGAAGATGCAAACCATAATGTATATACATCAACAGACAAAGTAAATATAACAGAAAACACAACAATAACAGCACAATGGACAATCGATACTCATACAGTAACGTACAACTGCAATGGAGGACAAATAAGTTCAACAAACACAGGTGTAACAATAACAGAAAACGTAGATTACAACGATCCAATTAATTTAAGTAAAACAGCCTATAGAGAAGGTTACACATTATTAGGATGGAACACAGACCAAAATGCAACAGATGGTCTAAGCAGCTTAAACATGGGAACCTCAAATGTAACATTATATGCAATTTGGCAAAAAATGGATGTAGATCCAACAGAAGTAACTTTAGACTTATCATCAGAAACAACAACACAACCAATAACAGTAACAGGACTAAACTATGGAACAGTAACATACTCATCAAGTGATAATACTATAGCAACAGTTGACGCTAATGGTTTAATTACTGCAGTTGCAAACGGAACAGCTACAATTACAGTAACAGGAACAAATGGTTCACATATAGTTACAAAAACAATTCCAGTTACAGTTGTAACAACACCAACATCAATAATATTAAACGAAAGTGAAATAATAATAGGAACAAAAGCAGGAAAGAACCAAGCATCAATCCAAGCTACAATAAACCCTGCAACAGCAAACAGCCAAAATACAGTAACATGGCAATCAAACAATACATCAGTAGCAACAGTTTCAACATCTGGAACAAACACAACATCAGCAACAATTACAGGTGTAGCAGAAGGTGAAACAACTGTAACAGCAAGAACAGCAAACGGACAAATAGCTAATGTAACTGTAAAAGTTGATAGCACAGCACCAACAGTAGCAGTATCAATGGACAATACAAACTGGGCACAATCACATACAGCAACAATAACAGTTACAGATGCTTTAGCAGGTCTTCCAGCAAGTCAAACAATTCAATATGCATGGAGTACTAATGGAGCAACTGCACCAGCAGCTAATTCATCAGACTGGCAAACAGTAAGTTTAACAGCAACAGAAGGTGCAAAATCAGCTTCAGTACAAGTAACAAAAAATGGAGTAACAGGAACATATTATTTATGGGTAAAAGCAGGAGTAAAAGATAGATTAGATAACGCCACAACAGCAAATTACGTAAATGTAGCAACATCTGCTATAGCTAAATTAGATAACACAAAACCAGTTATAGCAAAAGCTGGAGATGCAAGTACTTCAAAAGCAAGTCCAACAACAACTATAACAATACCATTAAGTGTTACAGATATAAATGCTGGTGTAAACACAGGAACAGCAGCAAATGATTTTACAGCAAGTGATATAACAGTAAAAGTAAATGGAATAACTGTAACACCAACAACAAAAACATTAACACATACTACAGATTCAAATGGTGTATATAATTATACATTAACATTAGAAGGTGTAACAGGAACAGGTGATTTAACACTTACAATACCTGCAAATGCAGTAAAAGATAAAGCAACAAATGGAAATATTGCTACAACAATAAATACAGGCGTAACAATGGATGCAGAGGTATTTAACTGCACAGTAACTGCAAGTGTAACATCACCAACAAATGCAACAGAAGTTACATATACATTTACATTTAATAAAGATACAAATACATTTACTCAAGAGGATATAGCTCTAACAAATGGAACAATAACATCATTTACAAAAGTAAGTGATACAGTATATACAGCAACTATTTCAAATAGTGGAACATGTGTACAAACAGTTGGTGTAAAAGCAAATTCTTGTACAGATTTATCTGGAAACAATGTACAAGCAGTAACACCAGTAAATATAAGCATAGATAGAACAGCTCCAGCAGCACCAGCAGTAACAGGAAAAGATACGGAAGCAGATAGCACAAAAGGAACTGTTGCTTCAGGAGCTTCAGGAACAATATTTACAGGAGCAACAAATAACTATCTAGAACTTGCTTCTACAGATGATTCTGCAGAGGGAGCAGGACAAGGAACAATAACAAAATATGAAGTTTCAACTTCATCAAACTTCGCAAATGCAACAGAAGTTGCAAGTGGAGATAACTTCAACTTCGAAGCAACAACGCTTGGTACTACTTACTACATAAGAGCAGTAGATCAAGCTGGAAATAAATCTAATGCAACAGTTGTAACAGTTAAGAAAGTAACATTAGCTATAAGCCCAACTTCAGTTAGTGTTGAAAATGAAAAAACAACTAACCTAACTGCAACAGGTGTAAATGCAGGAACAATTTCATGGTCAAGTTCAGATGATACAATTGCAACTGTATCTAGTACAGGTGTTGTAACAGCACATAAGGTTGGAACAGTTACAATTACTGCAACATCTGGAAACGATAGTACAGTCACAGCAACAAGCAGTGTAACTGTATTACAAGGAATTGTTGCAGTACCAGAAGCAATAGATGGACTAGTTTATAATGCACAAACTCAAACAGGTGTGCCAGTATCAGCTAATAATAAATATACAATAACAGGAAACACAGCAACAGATGCAGGAACACATACAGCAACAGTTTCATTATCAGACCCAACAAATTACAAATGGTCAGATAATACAACTGCAGATAAACAAATTACATGGAAAATAGCACAAAAACCATTAACAGCAATAGCAATAAATGTTCAAGATAAAGTATATGATGGAACAACACAAGTAACAGGTGCACAAATTTCACTTTCTGGAGTTGAAACTTCAGATATAGGAAAAGTAGATGGAACAGCAACATTTGCATTTGCTGATAAGAATGTAGGTGAAGATAAATTAGTTAATGTAATAGCAATAGCATTAACAGGAACAAAAGCTGGAAACTATACATTATCAAATACAACTACAACATCATCTGCAGATATTACAAAAGCAACATTAACAGTAACACATACAAATGAAACAGTTACATATGGAACAGCTCCAACATTAGGCTATACAGTAACAGGATTTGTAGGTAGCCCAGCAGAAACAACTTCTACAGCTGCAGGATATATAGCACCAGCACTACAAATGAATAGCACATCAGTTGGAACATATAATGTAACAGTTGCTTCTCAAGGTGAAGCAGATAACTATGATTTTACATATAATTTAGGAACTGTAACAATACAAGCTAAATCTGTAACAGCAACAGGAATGACTGCAAGTTTGGCACAATCAGAATATACATATACAGGAAAATCTATAACACCAACAGTAACAGTTAAAGATGGAACAAAAACATTAACAAAAGGAACAGATTACACAATTTCATATACAGGAACAACATCTACAGGTGCACCATATAGTAGTACAACAGCACCAACAAATGCTGGAAATTATAAAGTAGTAGTTACAGGAAAAGGTAACTATACAGGAACAAAAGAACTTAACTTTACAATAAACAAAGCAACATTAACAGCAACATATGCAAATGAAACAATAACATTTGGAGAAACACCAGCATTTGCAGTAACAGTAACAGGCTTTGTAAATAATGAAACAGCTCAAACAGCTTCAGGATATACAGCCCCATCAGTAACATGTTCTGAAACAACAGTTGGAGAACATAGTGTAACACTAACAGAAGGTTCAGCAGACAACTATACATTTGCATACAACATTGGTAAATTAATAATAAATCCACGTTTAAATGTAGATATATTATTAGATCCAACAACATTTGTATATGATGGAACAGCTAAAGAACCAGTAGTAAGTGTATATGATGGAACAACAAAATTAACACAAGGAACACATTATACAGTAACTTATGAAGATAATATAAATGCTGGAACAGCTGCCAAAGCAATAATTACTTTACAAAATGGATATTCAGGAACAAAAACTGAAACATTTACTATTACAAAAGCACCAGTAACAGCAAATGTAGCAATAACTGGATGGATATATGGAGATGCAGCAAATGCACCAGTACCAACAGCTATAAATAGTAATAGTGAAGATATATTAAGCTTATATACAGGAACAAAAGCAATAACATATAATTATACAGGAACAACAAATGCAGGAACAGAATATAACAGTAGCAATTCTCCAACAGAAGCTGGAAGCTACACAGTAACTGCAACATTCCCAGAACTTGATAATTACGAAGAAACAACAGCAACAGCAGACTTTATAATTGCTAGAAAAACATTAACAGTCTCTGCAACAGCAAATAACAAAAATTACAATAATAGCACAGATGCAACAGGTACAGTTATATTAACAGGAGCTGTATACAATGAAAATCCAACAGCAACAGCTACATTCACATTTGCTGATAAAAATGCTGGAACAAATAAAACTGTAAATGTAACAAATATTGAATTAGAAAGTCCTTGGGGAAATAACTATCAATTAAATGCAACATCAACAACAACTACAGCAACAATTAATAAAATAAATGGAACAGCAACAGTTACAATTGCAAATTATACTTATGGTGATACACCAAGTACACCAGTACCAACATCTAGCACAAATGGAACAGCAAATGTAACATATAATTATACAGGAACAACAAATGCAGGAGTTGCTTACAATAGCACAACACCTCCAACAGAGGCTGGAAATTATACAGTAACTGCAACATTTGCAGCAAATACAAATTATAACCAAGTAATTGCAACAAAGAACTTCACAGTAAATAAACGTACATTAACAGTTACTGCAACAGCAAATAATAAAGTTTACGATGGAAATACAAATGCAACAGGTACAATTAGTTTAGCGACAATAGTCAGCGGAGATACAGTATCTGCTACAGGAACATTTAAATTTGCAAATGTAACAGCTGGAGATAATAAAACTGTAAATGTAACAGGAATAGCATTTACAGATTCGGCAATGTCTAACAACTATGCATTAAGTACAACAAGCACAACAACTACTGCAAATATTAATAAGAAACAATTAACTGTAACACATGCAAATGAAACAGTTACATATGGTACTGCACCAACATTAAATTACACAGTAACTGGATTTATAACAGGCGAAAATACAGGAAATGCTGCAGGCTATACTGCACCTGTACTTTCAATGAGTAAAACAGCAGTTGGAACTTATGATGTAGAATTAGATACAGAAGGAACAGCTACAAATTACAGTTTCACATATAATTTAGGAAAAGTAACAATAACAGGAAAAGACTTAGAATCAAGTGGAATTACAGCAACACTTTCACCAGAAGAATACACATATAATGGAGTAGCTAGAACACCAACAGTAACGGTAAAAGATGGAACAAAAACATTAACAAAAGGTACAGATTACACAGTTTCTTATGATAATAATACAAATGCAGGAACAGCAACAGTTACAATAACAGGTGCTGGAAATTATACAGGAACAAAACAATTAACATTTACAATTAATAAAGTAACACTTGGATTATCTGCAACTGTAGATTCAAAACCTTATGACAAAACAACAACAGGAACAGGTACAGTTTCAGTTACAGGTGGAGTAAATAATGAAACACCAACACTTGCAAACACAGCTACTTTCACATTCGATAACAAAAATGCAGGAACAAACAAAACTGTAACAGTAGCAGGTATTTCATTAGATGCAAATAATGATGTAAATAAAAATTATCAATTACCTGGAACTTCATTAACTCTAACAAATGGAGAAATAACAAAATTAGAATTAACAGCAACATATGCTGGTGATGAAATAACATTTGGTGAAACACCAAGTACAACTGTAAATGTAACAGGATTTATAACAGGTGAAAATGAAAGCAATGCAGAAGGATATAGTGCACCAACAGTTACTGTAACAGCAACTATACCTGGAACATATTCAATAACACCAAATAATGATGGTACAGCTACAAACTATACATTTAAATTAGTAGCAGGTACATTGATAATAAACGAAAAAGAACTAGAAGTTACAATAACATTAAACCCAAGTAGTTATGATTATGATGGAACTGCTAAAGAACCTGCAGTAACAGTTACAGATAATGCTACAACTGCAACATTAGTTAAAGGAACAGATTATGATGTAGAATATTCAAATAACATAAATGCAGGAGATGGTTTAGTAAGAGTAACATTAAAAGGAAATTATTCAGGACAAGGAACAAAAACATTCACAATAAGAAAAGTAAATCCGACAGTTACAGTAAGTATGGCAGATTATACTTATGGTAGTACAGCAAGTACACCAGTTGTTACATCAACAGGTATAAATAGCACAAATATATTAAGCTCATATACAGGAGCAAAATCTGTAACTTACAGATATACAGGAACAACAAATGCTGGTGTAAGCTATGATAGCACAAGCAAACCAACAGAAGCAGGAACATACACAGTAACAGCAACATTCCCAGAATTAGATAACTATAATCAAGTAACTGCAACAGACACATTCACAGTAACTAAAGCAACGGTTGCAGAGCCAACAGTAGTTACAGGCTTAACATATAATGGATCAGAACAAACAGGAGTTGCTTCAACTGCAAATTATTCTGTAACAAATGGAACAAAAACAAATGCTGGAAATTACACAGCTACAGCAAGTTTAACAAATACAAATAATTACACATGGACAGATGGAACAACAGAAGCTAAAGAATATAGTTGGTCAATTGCTAAGAAAACCTTAACACCATCTGTTACAGGTACAATAACAAAAGTATATGATGGAACAACACAAGTTACAGCTGGCCAAGCTTCAATTAGCTTAAGTGGAGCAGTAACTGGTGAAAGCCCAACAGCTACAGCAACATATGCATATAATAATGCAAATGTTGGAACAGGAAAAACAGTTACAGCAAGTTCAATTGCATTAACAGGAACATGGGGTACAAACTATGTATTATCAAAAACAACAGCAACTACAACAGGTGCAATTACAGCTAAAGAAATGACTGTAAGCAAAACAAATTATTCTGGAAGTTATGATGGATCAGCACATGGAATTACAGTAACAGTTACAGAACCAGATTCAAATTATGATGTATATTATTCAACAACACCACTAACATCAAGCAATTATTCAAATGTTGGAAGCACAAATCCTGTAACTAGAACAAATGCAGGATCAGATACAGTATACTTCTATGTACATGATAAATCTGGAAATTATACAGATTATAATTCAAATGCTAAATCTAATAATGGAACTATTACAATAAATAAAGTAATATTAACACCATCAATTTCTGGAACAATTACAAAAGAATATGATGGAACAACTCAAGTTACAGCTGGTCAAGCTTCAATAAGCTTAGCTGGTAGCGTAAATGGAGAAACACCAACAGCAACAGCAACATATGCATATGATAATAAAAATGTTGGAACTGGTAAAACGGTAACAGCTTCAAGTATAGCTTTAACAGGAAGCTGGGGAACAAATTATGAATTAAGTAAAACTTCAGCAACAGTAAAAACAGGAGCTATTACAGCTAAACAATTAACTCCAACAGTAAATGCAAATGATAAAGATTATGATGGAAATACAACTGCTAGTGGCTCAATTAGTCTAAGTGGAGTTGTAAGTGGAGATACAGTTATAGCAGCTGCTGCAAGTTATGCATTTAATAACAAAAACGCAGGTTCAAGAACAGTTACTGCAAGTACATTAACATTATCTGGAGCTGATGCTGGAAATTATAAATTAAGCACATCAGATGCAGCAAGTGTAACTGGAACAGCTACAATACGTAAAGTAAATGTAACAGTTTCAAGTTTAGCAGTATCTAGTACAGGAAAAGTATATGATGGAACAACATCTATACCAGGTACTGTAACAATTACAGGTGGAGTAAATAATGAAACACCAACAGCTACAGCAACATTCAATTTTGCAAATAAAGATGTTGGAACAAATAAAACAATAAATGTAAGCAATATAGCTTTAGATTCAGCATGGACAACAAATTATAATTTAAGTCAAACAACAGGAACAACAACTGGAAAAATAACACCAGCAACATTAAATGCTAAATTTAATGGTAAAACAGTTACATATTCAGGAACACCAGTAGACTTAAATAATACAACAGATTTAGTTGTAACAGGATTTGTATCTGGTGAATCAGCAGCAAATGCAGAAGATTATGTAGCACCTACAATTACAAATAACTATGTAAATGTTAATACAACAGGTTATACATTAACACCAACAGGTGGTAGTGCACGTAACTATACATTTACATATACAAGTGGATTATTAAAAATAACTCCACGTACAACAGAGGCAGTACTTAATATAAATCCAACAAGTTATGTATATACTGGAAGTGAAGTAGCTTTAACACCATTAACAGTAACAATAGGAAGTGATACATTAGTTGCTGGAACAGATTATGATATAACATATACAGGTACAACAAATGCAAATGTAAGTTATAATAGTACAACAAAACCAACAGAGGCAGGTTCGTATACTGCTACTGCAACATTGAAAGGAAATTATTCTGGAGATACATCTGAAAACTTTACAATTACAAGAGCAACAGGTACTGCAAGTGTAACAATGGCTGATTGGTTTGAGGGCGAAACTGCTCCAAATCCAGTACCAGTATCAAGTACAAATGGTACAACAGGTGTAACATATAAATATTACACAAATTCAGCTTGTACAACACAAACAACAACAGCAAATGGTGCTTCAACAACAGGTGGAAAACCAACTAAAGCTGGAACATATTGGGTTAAAGCAACATTCCCAGAAGTTGCAAATTATCAAGAAGTTACAGCAACAGATGAATTTGTAATAGAAGCTTCTAATTATGAAGAAGTAACATCTAGCGGAGCTCATGTAGCATATTACACAACTTTAGCAGATGCATTTACAAATGCAGCAAGTGGAAATACAGTAAAACCATTAAAATCATTAACAGATGGAAGTTCTTCAGACACAATAAATCTTGCAAGTGGAAAAACTTTAACATTAGATTTAAATGGATTTACAGTAACAACAAACAAAACAATTGACAATTCAGGAACATTAAATATAACAGGAACATCAGGAGAGTTAACATCTTCTACAGTAGATTTAATATTAAATAGAGGAACATTTACAAAAACAGGAAATTCTGTTTTAAGTAATACAGGTTCAGATAAATATGTAATGGGAAATACAGGAACAGCAACATTAAGTGGAGGAAATATAACAAGTACATATAGAGGTGTATATAACCATCCAACAGGAAGATTAACAGTATCTGGAGCATCGCTTTCAGCTGGAAATGTTACAATACATAATGCAGGAACTGCAACAGGAACAACAGAACCAGCAGTAAAAGTAACGAGTGGAAGTGTAACATCATCAGGTTCAAACACCATAAATAATGTGTCAACAGGTGATATATATATAACAGGAGGATCAATAACACAAACAGGTGCAAGTTCAGTAATATATAACACTGATGGTGGAAAAATAAATGTTGCAGGAGGAACAATAGCAGCAAATTCAACTGAAATTGGTTATGGTATTAGAAATGGAGGTACAGGAGAAATTATAGTATCAGCAGGAAAAATAACGTCAGGAGAATCAAGTGCTGTATATAATGAAACATCAGGAACAATAACGATAAGTGGTGGTACTATAGAAAGTGAATCAACAGCTGTATATAACGAAGATGTAGAAAATGCAACTGAGTTTGGAACAATAACAGTAACAGGAGGAACATTAACATCTAGAAATGGATCAGGAATAAGAGGAGGAACAGCAACAGTTAATGTATCTGGAAATACAACTCAAATAACAGGATCAGCTAATGGTATTTATATGACAACAGGTTCAGTAACAGTAACAGGAGGAACAATTGAAGGAACAGGAACAGATGGTGTAGTATCAAGTTCTGGTAATATAACAATTGGAACAAACGAAACACCAATTTCAGTAAGTACAACAGTACCAAGTATTACTGGAGCAAACTATGGAGTTAGAACAAGCACAGGAACATTTAGTTTCTATGATGGTATAATTGTGGGAAAACAAGGTAAAGGAAGTTCAATTAGTAAAGATCCACAAAATGTACCAACAGGATATGGAGTACAAAAAACACTAACTACAGAAGATGAAATAACAAAAGAAACTGCAATAGTGGTGCCAGCAAATTACGCAGAATATAATGGAAGTAACGTTATTAAATATTATGTAACATTACAAGAAGCGTTTGCTAAAGCTACAAGTGGAAATACAATAAAGGTTATAGCAAATAATTTTACAGACCCAAGCTTAGACGAAATATATTTAGGAACAGAGCAAGAAACAAGTAAATCTTTAATATTAGATTTAGCTGGAAAAACATTAACAATAGAAAAAAGATTGCTTAACTATGGAACATTAGATATATATAATAGTTCAAGTACAGAAGCAATATTATATACATCTGTAGCAGAAGCAATATTTAATAATGGAATATTTACAACTAATGCAACAAGTTCTGCAAATAAATTATCAATAATTAATACTTCAGATGCGGATTATGTAGAATTACTAAGAACAGACAATGTGGCAATATTTAATAGTAATACAGTAATGAAACTTCAAACTCCAGCAGCAAGTGGAACAACTACAGCAAATAGATATGTTGTAATCAATCGTGGTATAGCAACAGTAAATGGAGCTAGTTTAATTAATAAAGTAGGAACGCAAGAAAGAAAATTTGGTATTTCAAATGCTTCATCATCTACAACAGCGAGAATTATTGTAAATGAAGGTTCGAATATAGAAGCATATTCAAATGCAATAATAAACAATGCAAGTACTCAAAGTGGAGAAACACCAGCATTATTGATTACAGGTGGTACAATAAAATCAGAATATTATTCTGCAATTGCAAATTACAGAGGTGAAGCAAAGATAACAGGAGGAACAATAGAGTCAAGCAATTATTCAGGAATTTTAATGAGTACTGCTAGCACTGTAATATTAGGGGAAGATGATGGAACAGTAAATTCAAGTGTAACATCTAAGCCATCAGTAACAGGTAGCACATATGGTATAGACACGTCAGCTGGAACATTAAAATTCTATGATGGTGTAATTGTTGGAAAAAACGGACAAAGTTCAGCAATTTCTGGTGCAGTATCTGAAGTACCACAAGGATATGGAGTACAAAAAACAGTAACAACTGAAAGTGGAACAACAACAGAAACTGCGATATTAGCGCCAGCCAATTATGCAGAATATAACGGAAGTAATATTGTAAATTATTATGCAACATTACAAGATGCATTTACAAATGCAGCAAGTGGAAATACAGTAAAACCATTAAAATCATTAACAGATGGAAGTTCTTCAGACACAATAAATCTTGCAAGTGGAAAAACTTTAACATTAGATTTAAATGGATTTACAGTAACAACAAACAAAACAATTGACAATTCAGGAACATTAAATATAACAGGAACATCAGGAGAGTTAACATCTTCTACAGTAGATTTAATATTAAATAGAGGAACATTTACAAAAACAGGAAATTCTGTTTTAAGTAATACAGGTTCAGATAAATATGTAATGGGAAATACAGGAACAGCAACATTAAGTGGAGGAAATATAACAAGTACATATAGAGGTGTATATAACCATCCAACAGGAAGATTAACAGTATCTGGAGCATCGCTTTCAGCTGGAAATGTTACAATACATAATGCAGGAACTGCAACAGGAACAACAGAACCAGCAGTAAAAGTAACGAGTGGAAGTGTAACATCATCAGGTTCAAACACCATAAATAATGTGTCAACAGGTGATATATATATAACAGGAGGATCAATAACACAAACAGGTGCAAGTTCAGTAATATATAACACTGATGGTGGAAAAATAAATGTTGCAGGAGGAACAATAGCAGCAAATTCAACTGAAATTGGTTATGGTATTAGAAATGGAGGTACAGGAGAAATTATAGTATCAGCAGGAAAAATAACGTCAGGAGAATCAAGTGCTGTATATAATGAAACATCAGGAACAATAACGATAAGTGGTGGTACTATAGAAAGTGAATCAACAGCTGTATATAACGAAGATGTAGAAAATGCAACTGAGTTTGGAACAATAACAGTAACAGGAGGAACATTAACATCTAGAAATGGATCAGGAATAAGAGGAGGAACAGCAACAGTTAATGTATCTGGAAATACAACTCAAATAACAGGATCAGCTAATGGTATTTATATGACAACAGGTTCAGTAACAGTAACAGGAGGAACAATTGAAGGAACAGGAACAGATGGTGTAGTATCAAGTTCTGGTAATATAACAATTGGAACAAACGAAACACCAATTTCAGTAAGTACAACAGTACCAAGTATTACTGGAGCAAACTATGGAGTTAGAACAAGCACAGGAACATTTAGTTTCTATGATGGTATAATTGTGGGAAAACAAGGTAAAGGAAGTTCAATTAGTAAAGATCCACAAAATGTACCAACAGGATATGGAGTACAAAAAACACTAACTACAGAAGATGAAATAACAAAAGAAACTGCAATAGTGGTGCCAGCAAATTACGCAGAATATAATGGAAGTAACGTTATTAAATATTATGTAACATTACAAGAAGCGTTTGCTAAAGCTACAAGTGGAAATACAATAAAACCATTAGTAAATAATTTAGTAGATAGTAGTTCCAACGGAATTGAAAACGGATCTAGTGAAGATACATCTAAAGTATTAAAGTTTGATTTAGATGGTAAAAAAGTAACGGTAGATCAATTAATAACAAATTACGGAACTTTAGATATATATAGTTCTTCAAATGGAGGGCAACTATATAGTTCGCATGTTGAAGAAGATAATGGAGCAGATATAAGTAAATGTATATACAATTTAGGAACATTAACAACAAATGCAACTAATAATGGAGCATATACATTAGAAATAGCAGGAACAGCAACAACAGATTACTTAGAAGTAATAAGAAATGATGGAATAGCAACAATAAATTCAAATACAACGGTTAGAGTCCAAAATGCTGCAACAACACCAAATAGAATAAGATATGCAGTAATAAATAGAGGAACAGTAACAATAAATGGAGCAAGCATATATAATACACCAGAAAGAGGTGCTGGTGTGTCAAATGCGTCAGATTCAGCCAATGCAAGAATAATTATAAATACAGGATCTTATATAGAATCTAATAGAACTGCATTAGTAAATAATGGAAGTACACAAACAGGAAATACACCAGCAATATTAATTACAGGTGGAACAATAAAATCAAACAATTCATATGGTATAGAAAGTTATAGAGGTGAAGTAGTAATAGGAACAAATGAGGCAACACCAAGTGTAAGCACAACAGTTCCAAGTATAACAGGTGCAATTAATGGTGTATATCTAGGAACAAATGGAAAATTTAGTTTCTATGATGGTGTAATAGTAGGAAAAAATGGTGCTGGAAGTGCAATTAATAAATATCCATTAAATGTACCAACAGGATATGGTGTACAAAAAACAATAACAACTGAAGGAACAACAACAAAAGAAACAGCAATATTAGTACCAGCAAATTATGCAGAATATAATGGAAGTAATGTTGTAAATTATTATGTAACTTTGGCAGATGCATTTACAAATGCAGTAAGTGGAAATACAATTAAACCATTAAAATCAATAACAGATGGTAGTTCTTCAAACACAATAAGTCTTGCAAGTGGAAAAACATTAACATTAGATTTAAATGGATTCACAGTAACAACAAGTAAAACAATAAGCAATTCAGGAACATTAATAGTAACTGGAAGTACTGGAACATTAACTTCATCAACAGTAGATACAATAACAAATACAGGAACATTTACTAAATCTGGAGCATCAACAATAAGTGCTACAGGAACAAGTAAGTGTACTATAAGAAACAGTGGTTCAGGAAAAGTAACAGTAAGCGCTGGAACTGTAACTGGTTATTATGCAATAATAAGCTCAGGAACTTCAAGTACACCATCAGCACCTGCAGTAAAAGTTACTAATGGTACAGTTTCATCTACAGGAAATAATACAATAAATTCTTCAGCAGGTTTAGTGTACTTATCTGGTGGTACAATTACAACAAGTTCATCTGCATCTACAGTATATAATGGAGGACAAGGAACTATAGAAGTAGATGGTGCTACAGTAAGTACTACAGGAAGTTATTGTGCATTAAAGAATAACTCTACAGGAACAATAAATGTTAAATCAGGAACAGTAACAGCGAAATCAACTTATGCAGTTTTAAACTATGCTGGAGGAGCAATTAATATAACAGGTGGAGAGATAAGTGTACCATCAACTATAGCAAATGCAATTTGTAATAATGCAGCAGGAAGTATAACTATTGGTACATATGGAAACACATCAACAACGTCACCACTTGTAACTGGCGGAATAGTAAGTGGTTCAAGTTCAAGTACTGGATTAATAACGGTTAATAGTGGTAAAGTAACAGCAACAAAAGAAAAAACAATTGAAACTTATGGAAGTGTAACAGTTAATGGAGGCTTGGTTGAAAACAATGTTGCAGATACTGGAAGTAATTGGCCATATACAATCATAACTTATTCTGATTCATCAAAAATAACAATAAATGGTGGTACTATTACAAATAATACACATAGCCCAGTAGCTGTTAAAAATTCAATAACAGGTACAATAGAAATATATGGAGGTACAATTAGTACAACAGCAAGTTCGGCTATAACTAATAATAATGGAAATACAACAATAGAAGGAGGAACTATAACATCAACTGGTGGAGCAGGAGTTGTTACCTCAACAGGAATTGTAACTGTAGGAAATAGTGCAGAACCTGTTACATCAGTAGATGATAGTACATCAACAGAACCAAGAATTACAGGTTCAACATATGGAGTACAAGTAACTTCATCTGGAACATTTAATTTCTATGATGGTGTAATTAAAGGTTCATATGACACAACCAATGGAGGAAGAGCAATAGGTAAATATCCAAATAACACACCAACAGGATATGAAGTACAAAGAACACATACAACAACACAAGAAACAGCAATATTAATTACTGCAAATTATTTACTATATAATGGTTCAACATTTTTAGGTGGATATTCAAAATTACAAGATGCTGTTGATAATGCACAAAATGGATATTTAATAAAAGTAGTTTCAGATAATGTAGAAACAAGTGTTGTAACAATTCCTTCAGGCAAAGCAGTAACATTAGATTTAAATGGCAAAACAATAACAACAACAATAAGTTATGCACGTTATATAAATGTTAATGGATATTTAACAATCAAAGATAGTGGAACTGGAGGAAAAATAATAGGTAAGTCGTATGGTACACTCAACGCAAATGGTTCTACAGCTCAAATAGATATATTAAGTGGAACGATTGAAGGTGATAGTACACAATTATTATTGGAGTATGGAGGAACTGTTAACATTAAAGGAGGAACTGTTAAATCTGACGGTGAAACAATAGATATATATGAGGGACATCTAAATATTATTAATGGTGAAGTTATTTCAGAAAATCACCAAACTATTCATACACACGGATATTCGAACTCAAGCTTAGTAATAGGCGTAAATGATTCTACAGTTAATACAACTTCACCTGTAATATATTCTAAAGCTAGTTATGGAATATATCTTAATACAATTGGAACATATGCATTTTATGATGGCGTTATTAGAGGTAAAAATGATGGTTATAGATCACCGCTATTTATAAATAACTCACAAATAGTAGATTATGCAACTGGATATTTACCAAAGTCAACAGTTGTTGGAACTGAACGTATGATAACATTAATTCCAGCAACAAATGCAAATTATGTAATGACTTTAAAAGGTTATTCAAATTCGATAAGTTATTATGAAACTTTGGCAGAGGCGTTTGCTAGTGCTCAAGCTGATTGTGATATAAAATTATTAACAGATAATTTAAATGATGCTAGTACAACTGGAATAACACTTGGCTCTACGAGTGCAACCCAAAATATTGTAAGATTTGACTTGTCAGGTAAAACACTTAATTTATCAAAACAAATTACAAATTATTGTAATTTGGATATATATAGCTCTGAAGGTAATGGTACATTAAATAATTCCGCAGTTAATGGTTTGAATAACTATGGAAAAATGTCATTTAACGCTACAAGCAGCGCGTATGAAACAAGAATTCAATATACTGGAACAAATTTAGATTCTAGAGTTCTATATAACCAAGTTGGTGCAGATATGAAGGTATATACAAATGCTATAATACAATTTACTCAAGCACAAAATCAGGGTTCATCAACAAACAATAGATATATAATAACTAATCATGGAATATTTACATTATCTGGAGGATCCTTAATAAACAATTTAAGTGGTACAACAAGAGATTGGGGTATAATAAACCTTAATGCTGCTGCACAAATAAATATATTATCTGGAACAATTACAACGTATGGTTCGGCACTTAATAATAATGCAGGAACAGGAACAACAGATTCAACAGCTCCAATTATAATATCTGGCGGAACGATTACATCAACAAATCAATATGCTATATATAATCAACAACCGGCTATGATAAATGTAACATATGGTACAATTAGAGGTACAAAAGGTATTTATAACGTAGATAATAAAGCAGGAATTATTAATGTAACAGGAGGTAATATTTATGGTACAACAGGTGAAGGTATACGAGCACATTCTGGTCCTGTTACGGTATCTCGTAATGCATATATTCAGGGTACAACATATGGTATAAGCACTACAACAGGTACAGTAACCTTAATAGATGGAGTAGGTGTTTATGCGAATAATGGTATAGGTGTATCTACATCATCTGGAGCCGTAACAGTGGGAACTGATGATAGTTCTGTAGGCAGTAGTGCACCAATTATAAGTGGAAAAACATATGGTGTAAGTACAACCGGAACGTTCAATTTCTATGATGGTAAAATTATAGGACAAGGAGGTTCAGGTAGCTCATGTAGTAAAGAACCAGACAACATGCCAACTGGATATAAAAGAAAGATAACACTAAGTGGAACAACTGAAACATCAACACTAGATAATAAATATAGAACATTATTTGTAGGACGTAACTTAATAGAAGGTGTAACACTTCCAAATACAGGAACTAGTGGAGATACATTTAGTGGACCAACAAATGGAGTATATACTACAACTATAGCAACACAGTATGGCGGATATTACATTCCAGACGGAATATTGGAAGAAGGAAAGAAGTATGTTTTAACATATAATATTAAGAAAACAGCAGGTACACTGACTAGAATTGGTGGAAATGCTTATTCAGCAAATCAACAAGTATTTAAAATTGATGGTATAGATTGCACAAGTGGAACATATCATGCACCATCAGACAATATTACTAATGATACAAATGTTCATACTATAGAATATGAGTTTATATACGAGCCAAGTAATACAACGCAAACAAATAAGAAAATTTATATACAACCAAACCGTTTAGTTACTACATCTGTTTCATTACAAATTTCAAATGTAGCTTTATATGAAGTAGTAAGAGAAACAACGAGTAAAGCATATAATTCAGCATATACGTCAACAGAGCTTGCATCTGGAAGCATAACAGGATATACAATATCAGAATGGTATAAAGATTCATCATTAAGTGGAAGTAAATTAACAACATCAGATAAATTAACAACTTCAAAAGCAACATTTTCAAATCAAAATGTTGCAGGATCGCTTGCTTATGTATATGGAAAATGTGTAGTGAATACATATAATATAACATATGACTATAACAATACATACACATATTCAGTACCACAATATATGGATACAGGGTATATATTAAACTGGGACAAAGACTTTACTATAGAAGCAGTGGTAAATATACCTACATTAGGACAACGTTATTTAGTTTTCGGAAATTACAAAAATGGTACTACACAATCAGTAAGCGTTGAATTCAATACTGCTAATAAAATAAGAATATGGATGGGAACAAGTGAACATGCAACTGATGGAACAATTGTAGCTAATGAAGATATAACAGTAAGATTTAGTTGGAATGCAACAACAAAAACATATACAGCTACTGCTACAGGAAGAAACACAAGTGCATCTATTACAAAAACATTTAATATAACTGGTAATGCAGTAGATCCATTAAGAATTGGAACAATGGATAATAGAACAGGAACATCACAATATAAGTCACTAACCGTAAAATCAATGAAAATAACTAACAAACAAACTTATGGAGGAAATGTTAGTCCATTCCCAACTGCGACATTAGAAGGGTATACATTTAATGGATGGTATACAGCAGCAAGTGGTGGAACGCAAATTACTGCAAGTACGCCAATACCAGCAGCTAATACAACATATTATGCACATTGGACAGCAAATAAATACAAGATTACATTAAATAATCAATCTGCAACAACAGCAGGAACAACAGCAGCATGGTATTATTACAATACAACAACCAAAATAAATGGAACTACAGCTTATTATTATTCAAATGAAGCATGTACAACGCCATTATCAGGTGGTTATAATATAACAAAGCCAACAAAAACAGGATATGAATTTGGTGGATATTATACAGAAACAAATGGTGGAGGAACACAATATGTTAATGCAAGTGGTTCATTTATAAATAATGCGTATAAAACTGCTGGAAATAAAACTTTATATGCTAACTGGATAACAATACCTACATTTGATACTGGTACAAATGTAAGCATAAAAATGAAATCATTGGCAGGACAGCAATCACCAACAATAGAGACAGTTAATACGAATATAACAAGTATACAAAAAGTTACAACAATACCGAGCCAATATAAAACAAGTAATAATCTTGTATCTACAACAAGTTCTGCACCTATTTATATGTGGTTTGATAATGGCACAATAAAATGGTGGTGTGAAACAGATATGGCATATTTAAACAGTGATAGTTCATGGATGTTTGATGGACTAAATGGTCTAACAAGCATAGACTTACGTAAATTTGATTCAAGTAAAGTTGTTAATATGAGTTATATGTTTGGTAACAGTGGTTATACAAGCATAGATATATTGAATTGGGATACACGCAATGTTACAAACATGGAGCGGTATGTTCACAAATTGCCCTAATTTACAAAGCATAAATTTACAAAGCTTTAATACAATTAAGGTTACAAATATGACTCAAATGTTCTCTTTCTGTGGTAATTTGGAAAATATATTGGTAACTACAAATTTTACAACAACTAATGTAACAGAATCAGAGTGGATGTTTATGGATGATTATAGTTTAGTTGGAGGAAATGGAACAGAATGGGTTTGGGGAAACCCGGTAGATAAAACATATGCTAAGATAGACAAATCAGGACAACCAGGTTACTTTTGTCAAGTGGTTCTTTAAAAAATAACATACCAAATACATATAACAAAAAAGTTAGTAAAAGGGACGGTTCCTTTGTACTAACTTTTTTGTTTTAACGCCTGTCCCCATTTGCAGATTTTCTGCAAAACAGAACCGTCCCTAATTGTTACAAAAATATTACAAACACATATTACATAAAAATTACAAAAAAGTAACGTAAATGTAAAAATAAAAGATATTTGTATTTCCGTAGTTTATATAAAGTAATACCTATTTTTAGTGTATTGCTTTCTTTTTTTTTCCCTATTAGAATAATTATAAATAAACAAAACGGAGGAAAAAGTTATGAAAATGTGTAAAGGAAAATTAAGAATTCAAGAAAGCTTAAAGAAATTACTTGCAGCAATATTAGCGTTATTTATGATGTCATCATATGTAAGCTTGTATGCAAATGTAAGTAAAGCTGAAACAACTAACGAGCCATCAATTGTAACAAATTGGTTAAGCTTTGTTAGATCATATGGTTCAAAATTCAGTTATTTTATGAATGAAAGTAACCATTATTTAATGCAAAATCAAGAAAAATATTTGTTTTATGATACAACAGGAAGATACATGAATTTAACATGTATTAGAACTGGTAATTCACATGCAAATATTTATAAAGTAGTTGATTTGTATAAGTTAAGAGAGCAAGAACCAGAAGTTTATAACATATTATATGGTGATAGAAATATGAATGTTAGCCAAAATAGTAGTGAATATAATCAATATATTTCTAACTATTCTGGTGATAGACGTTATCAACATATTTTATGGGAAATTTCTCATTTCTATTTATTCACAGATGGAAATACACAAGTTTCTAACAATGAAACTGCTGAAGATAGAAGTAGAAGATTTAACGAATTTAATAATTTTATAAATGAAGGTGTTAGCGAAGAGAATAAAGCTTTACCTCCATTTGGTAATGATGCAACAATTACAGATTCACTTTATAATATGTCTAAAGGTGGAGTATCAGGCCAAAATATAACTAGATATCTTAATGAACAGCTTATAAAAACAATGCAAAATGAATTGTTAATGATTTACACAAACCAAACATATAATAGAAAATCAAATGTTGAAAATTTTTCATATATGAATAATCCATCATTAAATGATGTAAATAAATATGGTAGAAGAATATTTGATGCTTTCACAGATATGAGCAAATCTGAAAATTATGATCCAGAAACAGATCATTATGAGTATACAAGAGGAGATGTAACAATTGAAACAGATAATACTGAAGCAGATACGCCAATAGATACATCTAAAAAATTCATTGTAACAAATCCATATAAAAATCATGCAACGATTACAGTAAAAGAAGTAAGAGTAAATGGTAATTTAACAGATAATTATACTATATTAAATGAAAACAATGAAACATTAACTAAAGAAGAATTTTCAAATTTAGCTTCTACAAATGATACAACAGCATTTAGAATTCAAGCTGAAGATATGGATACTGTTGATGTTAAGTTAAATGTAGATTATGGAGATATAATAAATGCACAATTATTAATTCCTTTAGATGCTAATAATCAAAAATTATTAACAGGAAATAATGTAAGACAAACATTAATTAACATTAATAAAGAACATAAACAATATGATATAAATTCAAATGCCGAACTAGATAGAAAATTTGATTTAAGTTTAACAAAACAAATAACAAAAGTAACTCCAGGAGCAGATTCAGAAGAAACTAATCCAACTGAATATACAAGATTAAATAATATAGATTTTAGTAATTTAACAAATAAAACTGGAAACAATGCAAAATATTTTATGGATAAATCTTATGTAACAGTTGAGCCTGATTCAACAGTTAGATATGTAATAACAGTTTATAATGAAGGACAAATTGATGGATTTGCTGAAAAAATTACTGATTATATTCCAGCTAAATTACAATTTGATCCTAATTCAGAAATAAATAAAAAATATGGATGGAAACAAGAAAGTGAAGGAGTAATTTCAACAGAATATTTATCTTCTAAAATAAATAATGTACAAAATCCAAATAGTACAAATGTATTAAAAGCATTTAATAAGCAAACTTTTACAGAAGCACCAGTAAATGAAGATGGAACAAGAGATACATCTGTATATCAAACAAAAGCAACAGTGCAATTAGAACTAACAGTTCTTCCATTAACAGATGCTGAAAAGGAAAATTCTAGTAATAGTATATTAGATAATAGAGCTGAAATTTCTGTTTATGGATATTTTAAAGATACTGATGGAGATGGAACAAAAGAATTTATTCAAGTAAATGCACAAAATATAGATAGAGATTCTGTACAAGATACAGCAAAAACAGATGTTAATGGAACAACTGCATTAGATGTTGTAAATGATATAGAACAAAGAATTGCAAACACAGTTGGTGGAAATTATTCTTATACAGATAAAAATAATATTTCATATCAAGATGATGATGATATTGAAAGACTACTTATAGTTGAAAATATGAAATTTATGGATTTAGCATTAAGAAAATGGATTTATGAAGTAGATGGTGAAAGTTTGTCTACAGATTTATCAAGACAAAGCATAGAACAAATTGAAAATCCAAGATTTAAAAATCCTAGCGCAGAATTAGCACAAGAATGTATTAGAGAATCAAAAGAGCAACCTTTTAGATATAGTAATCAAAAAGTAGCAGTACCTGTAAAACCAGGTTCAAGAATAACATATAAAATTGGAATCTATAATCAAGGTTCTAGATCTGCTTATGCAGAAGAAGTTACAGATTATTTACCAAAAGGATTAAAATTAGCTGAAAATTCAAGAATAAATAATGAATATGGTTGGGAAGAAATTGTAAATACTGATGGTACAAGAACAGTAAAAACAACTAAATTAGCAAAATCAAATGGTACAAGTGTTGATGGACAACTAGGGGATACATCATTAGAAAATGCAATTAAAAATACAAATAATATTTTAGCACCTATTCAAGCATATACATTACTATTTTCTGGAAGAGAATCAAACGATTATTTAACTTCTTATAAAGAATTGATGATAGAATGTGAAGTTACAGATGATGCAGTGCCTTTCAAATATTTAACAAATAGAGCTGAAATAACAAAATATGGATATTACATAAATGATAGATTTGTTGAATGTAACAAACCATTAGTAGATAAAGATTCAGAAGAAGATGGAATTAAAAACAATTTAAATTTAGACAATACATATGAAGAATGGCATAGAGGATATGATCCAGGTACACCATTTGCTGGTAACATGATAGATCAAGATGATGATGACTTTGAAACAGTATATGTTAAAGTTAATAATGGAAAATATCAACTTGATATTGTAAAAATTGACTACAAAAATGAAGGTATAATTGTTGATAATATTGAAGATGTTTTCAATGCAAAATTAAATGGAGCAGACATGGTTGCTTCTCGTACATTTAACACCTATGTAACATACAAAGTCGAAGATATTAATTCAGTTGGTGAAGATACTATTATTATCACTGAAGTAAATTCACCTGCAGGATATATTAAAACTACACATAAAATAAAACTATATATTGAAAAATATATAGATGGTGATACATATGCATCAAGACTTACAAAATTAGAATTATTAAATGATGATAATTCAGTTTATAGAACATATACATCAGATGATATGGAAGATTTTGATTATAAAGATAGTCTTCATACAGATAGTCTTCATACTGGAAGAACCGGAAAAAAATTAGATTTTGAAGATGGGTATATAAACGATTATCGTGGGATAAATTATATTGTTGTTGATGTAAAAAATCCAAAATTAGACGTTGCACTTAAAAAATCAATAACAAAAGTAACACATAATAATGAAACAAAAGATGTTAAAATAGATAATGGATTTAATGTTGGAAGATATGATAATAACGGAAGTTTGATAACAACAAATACAGATGGTTTATATGAAGAAAGAGTAAACAACGCAACATATGAAATGAACAAAACACCAGTAGAAGTTAGCAAAGGAGACGAAGTTGAATATGAAGTAAGATTATTCAATGAAGGTCAAATAAATGCAAATGCAAGTATTGTAACAGACTATATTCCAACAGGATTAAAAGTTGAAAGAGTATATTATAGAGACAGTCAAACAGAATTAACAGCAAATCAAAATGAAGGAAATTCATATACTTATGATGAAACAAATGGAGTTTTAACAGTATACTTAAGAGATGCAGATTTAATAAATGCATATAGTAAAGAAAATGGATTACAATCTGATTACATTAGAGTTGTATGTTCAGTAAAAGATGATGCTGAAGGAGTTTTAACAAATGTTGCAGAAATAAGCGAATATGTTTATGAAACAAAAGATGGAAAAGCAACAACTATGGTAGATTATGACTCAACAGCAGATAACTGGAATGCACCTTCAAATGATAAAGCATCACCTGAATGGAGAAATTATACAAACAATCAAAATGTATTAGATGGAGAAAGACATAAAATTGAGTCACAGGATTCAAGTATATCAAACCTAAAAGGTGATGATGATGACTTTGATAAAGTTATTGTTAAAGGACAATATGAATTAGTTATTAATAAAATAGATGAAACAGGTGCAAATGTAAGTGATGTACCATTTACTATAGTAAGAACTCAAGGTCAAAATGCTACATATCGTTCAGAAACACTTGTAAATAACCAAGCTAATTCAACATTTAATATTTCAGATGAAACATCACCAGTAACAGAACAAAACCAAGTTAAATATGAAATAACTGAAGGAATAAATACACAATATGATCAAGTAAAAGGAACATTGGATTTAGTTGTAAATATTCAAAATGGTCAAATTAGTGAATATAAAATTAATGCATTAAATTCAAACAATGGATTTACATCAGATGCAACTAAAGATTATTATTTTACATCAACAATGGGAAGCCAAGTAAAAGTTACAGTAAATTTTGATGCAACAAATTCAAGAATTACACTAACTATTGAAAATAAAAAAATTAGTGATAATGCATATTCAGTAAAAGTTAGAAAAGTTTCTGCAGATGATAATACAAAAGTTTTATCAGGTGTAAAATTCTCTGGAGAAAAAGGTATAACAACAGACTTAAGAACATTTAATGGTAACACAACATCATATGAAGCAACAACACAATATGATGGAATAGCAACAATAGAAGATAATCATGCAATAACAAATGATAACTATACAAAAGTTGATAAATATACAATATCTGAAATTGATTTAGGTTCAGATAATTCAACATATACAAAACTAAATACAGCATTATCAGTATTTGTTGAAAAACAATATAACAAAAGTACTTTACAATATCAAGTAAAATCATGGGGAGTAACAATTGAGGGAGAAGACTTCTTAGATACAAGATATAATAAAATTTGCAATGGAAATGGATCAGTTTATATAGATGAAGGAAATTTAAGATATGTAATAACAGCATCAGAATCAAATGGAGTTATTACAATTAATATTCCAAACATGCCATCTCAAAGAACATCAATTAAAGTTGTAAAAGTTGATAAAGATAGACCAGAAGTAAAATTATCAGGTGCAAAAATTCAAATAATTAGACAAACGCCTAATACAATTTTAGCAACAGGACTAACAAATTTAAATGGTGAAATATCAGGCCAAGTTGCAGTTGAAGCAGATACTACATCAATAAAATACTTAATAAGTGAATTAAAAGCAGCAGATGGTTATGACAATGTATTTAATGGTAAGCACATTGAGTTGAATTTAACATTATCAAATGGTGTAATTACAGGAATTGATAGTATGGTTGTACGTGATAATGCAACAGGAAATATAGATTCAACATTAACAAGCCCAGATTATTTTGAAGCAGCAATTTCTGCAGATGATAATCATGAAGTTATTGTAACAATAAAAAATAAAATAACAGATAAAGTAGTAGATTTGGCATTAAAGAAAGTAATTACAGAAGTTGCTGGAAAACAAGTAAAAGTAGGCAGCAGTTTTAATGCTAAATATAACAGATTTGAAGATTCAATAGACACACAACCTTTGGATGATGGAAAAAATGATGCAATTTATAATTTAAATAAAACACCAATTATGGTTACAAAAGGTTTAAATATTAAATATCAAATTAGAATATATAATGAAAGTAAAGAAATTGCAGCAACAGCAAGTGAAATTACAGATTATATCCCAACAGGATTAAAACTAGTTAATGTATATTATAATGATAATACATTATTAACAAGAGGCACAGATTATACATATGATGAAACAAATAATGTAATGAAAACAAAAATTCTATCTAACAAGGATTTAATTCCTGCATATATACCAGGTGATAGCACAACAGGTGCAAAAGGAACACTTTCTAAAGAATACATTACAGTTGAATGTGTAGTTGAAGATGATGCTTCAGGTATTTTAACAAATGTTGCAGAAATTACAGAATATATAACATTAGATAGAGACGAAAACAGAGTAATAATTCAAGATGATAGAGATTCTACAGCTAATGATTGGGTTAATCCAAATGATTCAAATCCATCAAATAATACAACAACACCTAAAAATACAAATCAATGGATTAATTATTCAGGTGATGAAGACAACAGAATTGAAGAAGGTGTTACAAAATCTTATCCAGGACAAGAAGATGATGATGATTTTGAAAAAGTTGTAGTTGGAGAGGTAGACCTTGTATTAAAGAAAATTATTGTTAAGGTTAATGATGTAACAGAAAATGATTTTGAAGAATCATTTAGAAGATTCCAAAATGGAAATATTGAAGTAGACACTACTAAAATGAATAATATTACAGATACAACAACAGCGGAATATATGTTAAACAAAACTCCAGTACCAGTAAATGTGGATGATGTTATTACATATCAATTACGTGTATATAACGAAGGAGATATTAAGGCAGCAGCAAAACAAATTAAAGATTATATTCCAAAAGGATTAGATTTACAAAATGTTTATATGAATGGAATGTTGTTAACTGAAGGATTTGACTATACAATAAGTAATAATGTATTAACAATTGACTTAGAAAGACCATTTATCCCAAGTTATGATGGAGAAGGAGCTCCAGAATTTGATGATGATTTAACAGTTGAATGTAAAGTAAATGGTGATGTTAGAGGAGTATTAACAAATGTTGCAGAAATATCTAAATATGAAACAATATTTGGAGAAACAGATGTTGATAGAGATTCTGAAACAACAGAATCAGGTGAATGGAAGGCACCAGAAGGTACAGATAAATCTACATTAGACGGAAAATCAGGAGAGCCATGGTCACAATATTATAATACAATTGAACAAGGTAAATTTAAAGATTATCCAGGTCAACAAGATGATGATGATTTTGAAAAGATTTTCGTACAATCAAAATATACAGTAAGGGTTCGTAAAGTTAATGGAATAGATAATAATTCAGCTTTACAAGGTGCTGAGTTTAGTATTAATAATATGTCATATACTTCAAACAATGCTGGCCTTGTATATGAAAATGAAGTTACTTTAACACATGCAGGAAATTCTGGATTTGAAGCAGATCAATACGATATTGAAGAAACAAGCACAGGAGCTGATTTCGACAAACTTTACAGAAAAATAAGATTTGATGTTAGAAAAAATAGAACATCAACAGGTGAAGTATATGTACAAGAATGTGCAATAGATTATCTTGGTCTTGGAATTGACAGAGGTAGATTACAAATTGATGGTAGAAACCGTACATATGAATTTAACAATGTTGAAACAGAATCTGGAGATAAAGTACAAGTAAAATTAAATGTAATTTATGAAGATGGTGAATACACTTTTGAATTAGTAATTGCAAATACACCAAAAGCAATGGAATATGATGTGTTCTTAAATAAAGTAGATATTGCAGGTGCAAGTATTGATGGCGTTAAATTTAATGTTAATAGTAATATTAGTACTGTTGGAAATACATTAAATTCTGAAATAACAACACAAGGTGATGAAAACTTAGTTGCTGCATGTCGTGTTACATCAGATAATTACAAAACAGTAGACACATATTCAATAACAGAAATTGAAACAGCAGTAGGATTACTTAAATTAGATGGAGAGCTTTCATTAAATGTTACAAAAGGATTAACACAAGCTAAAGACAAATATGAAATTACAAATATTGGATTAACATTTGGAAACTTAACATCAGTATTTGAAAACAATAAATATATAATTAAAAATGTTCCAATTGCTAATACAGATAAAACCATTGATATAACAGCTGAATTGGGAGACAAAGAAATTGAATATGAAACAATAGCTGGAACAGGAACAAAAAATGTAAAATCAATTACAATAACAATTCCAAATGAGCCATTATATGATGGAAATTATAAAATACAATTAAACAAAAAAGATCAAAATCGTAATTTTGTTTCAAATGTTAAATTTGCTATAACAAGTGAAAATGAATCAGTTGCATCAAATATTGTTTCAGCTGAAGTAACAACAAATGGAACAGCAACTCCAGTTGATATAGTAAATGCAAATATTACAAAAGATAATTATACAGTAAGTGATATTTATACAATTAGTGAAACAGAAGCAGCAGAAGGATATTATATATTAAAAGATGATATTACAGTTAGAGTAGAAAAACAAATAAATAGTAATAACACAGCATATGAAATCAAAAAATTCTATGTTAACAATAAACAGGTTCCATCTGGAAGTGAAGGATTAACAATTTATGGATTAGAACTTTCAGACGCACCACTTGGAACAACAGTATCATTAAATGCAAAAATTGTTGAGAATAATACATTAGTTATTGAAGCGGTAAACAGAGAAAAAATTGGAAATTATAATATGTTTATTTATAAAGTAGATAACTTTGATAAAATGCTAGATGGAGTAGAATTTACAATTACTGGTAGAGAAAGCAATAATGCTGTATTAGGACAAAGTATAAATAGCCCAATAACAACAAATTCAGAATCTGCTATAAAAATTGTTGACAGATATATGGGTAAAAATAATGTTGATACTGAAGATGTTTATACAATTACAGAAACAAATACACCAGATGGATATTATGAATTAGTAAATCCAATAACAGTTAGAGTTACAAAAAAATATGGTGGATATGGAATTACAGTTAACAAAGTATATATTAACGATATTGAAGCAAGTATTGTAGAACCACAATATTTAGATTTAGTTGGAACAGATAAAAAAGCTAAATTAGTTACATTAGTTGAAGGAAGAATTATATCAATTAAAATAGAAAACGTTGTTATAGATGGATCTTATGGAATTGATTTAATAAAAGTAGATGAAAATAACAATAATTTAGCAAATACTAAATTTGAAATCACAGGAAAAGATAGTGATAATAACGAATTAACAACAAATATTCCATCAAAAGAAATTACAACAGATGGTACAGCAACACCAAAAACAGTAGTTGCAGCTAGAATTGATGCAGAAAATGTAGAAAAAGTTGATACATATTCAATTAAGGAAATTGAAGTTCCAAATGGATATTATAAACTTAAAGATGCAATTGAAGTTAAATTTGAAAAAGCTGTAAGCGCAAATGGTGATGGATATGTTGTAAACAAAGTTACAGTAAATGGAACAGAAATTGGTTCTGAAGAAGTTACAATTGGTAACATGGAATTAGAAAGTGCGCCAAGAGATATAACAGCAGTAGTTACAGCTAAAGTTAAAGAAGGTAATGTTCTAGAACTTAAAGTTCAAAACATACCACTAACAGGTGCATATTTAATATACTTAAACAAAGTTGATGAAAATGGAGACTATGTAAAAGGTGCAAGTTTTGAAATAACAGGAGTTGACAGTAACAATGAAAGTATAGCAACAGCAATACCTTCAAAAGTTGTTACAACAAATGGAACAGCACAAAAAATAGTTGATAGATTCTTAACAAGAGAGGCTGGAGCAGTTCAAGATATTTATACAATAAAAGAAACAAATGCAGCACCAAACTACTTCAAGCTAAAAGATTCAATAACAGTAAGAATTGAAAAACAATTCGGACAATCTGAAATTGAAGTTAAAGATGTATTTGTAAAAGTAGGAAATGGTCAAGAACAAAAAGTTACAAATGGTAGATTAGTAATTAGTAATCTAGAATTAGATGGTTCAGATAAAACAGCTGATATAGAAATATCAATTGCAAATGGAGTTATAACAGTTACAGTTGAAAACAAATTAAAAGAATTCGACTTAAGCTTACGTAAATTCATTAGCAAAGTTAATAATGGAGAATTAACAGGTGATAAATCAAGAGAGCCAGTAGTAAAAATAGATACATTAATAAATGGTGATCCAAAGAAAAACGGAGAAAAAACAGCAACATACATACATCCAAAAGACGCATTAGTAGTAAGTCCATTAGACTTAGTTGAATATACATTAAGAATATACAATGAAGGTGAAATGGATGGATTTGCAAAAAGAGTTATAGATGATGTACCAGCAGGAGTTGTTATGGTAGCTCCAAAATATGATGAAACAGGTAAACCAGCAAACTTAAATGCAGAGTACAGATGGAAAATGTTTAAAGAAATATCAGCACAAGATGCAGCAAATGTATCTGATAAAGAGGTAATTACTTATGCAAAAAGATATTATGTTGAAACAGAAAATGCTGAAGAAGCAGTTGTAATTTCTACAGATTACTTATCAAAAGTAAATGGAGAAGCAAAGCAAACTGGAGATGTAAATCCAAACTTAATCAAAGCATTTGATGGATCAACATTAGACTACAAAGATATCAAAGTTCAATTCAAAGTTAAGAGAGAAAACGAACCAAACAAAATCATTACAAACTATGCACAAATAAGTGAACATGAAACATTAAGTGGAATTCCTGTTGATGACAGAGATTCAACACCAAATGAATGGAACAAAGACGAAGATGATCAAGATATTGAAAAATTAACTGTTAGATGGTTTGACTTAGCATTATATAAATGGGTAAGTTCAACAATAGTAACAGAAGATGGAAAAACAACAGAATATGAAAGTGGACATACTCAAGATGATAAGAGCAAAATCGTAAACGTTACAATTGCAAGCGATAAACTTGATAAAACAGTAGTTAAATTTAAATGGACAATTAAAGTTGAAAACCAAGGAACAATTCCAGGATATGCAAAAGGAGTTTCAGAATACATACCAGAAGGATTAAGATTCTTACCAGAAGATAACAATGAAACATGGACAATGTATAGACCAGCTAGGGAAGATGATAAACCTGAAGATATTGTTGTTATTAAAAAACAAAACTATGTTAAAACAACTAAACCTGAAGAAGCTACAGTAGCTGTAACAGATGAATTAAACAATACATTATTAAATCCAAAAGATACTGCAGAAGTTACATTAATATTAACATGGGTAAATGGTAAAAATAACTTAGGTGCAAAAGTAAACAATGCTGAAATATATAAAGACTACAATGTATATGGAGCACCAGATATTGATTCTACACCAAACAACTTCACTGGAAAACCAGTAGAAGATGATGAAGATGCAGATGAAGTAAGATTAAACATCAAGACTGGTAATGGTATAGAGATGACATATGTTGCAATTGGATTAATGGTAGTTATTGTAATTGCAGCTGGTGTATACGGAATTAAGAAATATGTAATGTAGACTTTTGGGGACACCTTCCGAAAGCACCTTGATAAGATTTTTGGGGACACCTTCCGA
>R27__coassemble_431_pt1 | contig 27674 bp, 8 predicted proteins | sample R27__metabat2_low_PE_056 | metagenome-assembled genome bin R27
ATCCATAGTGAATGAATACTTTATCATTATTGTTATTATTATCTTGATAGAATTTACCTGTATAAGATACTTTAACATTAGTATTTTCAACAAGTTTATCAGTATTAAAATAAATATCTTTTAATAATTCCATAGAAATCTCCCCTTAAATTTTTATCTTTTGATTCTTTTACAACATACATTTTATTATTAAATAAAATTATATTCAAGTATTTTTGACAAAAAAACATAAAAAAATGAAACACTTGGGGACGGAGGAAAAATGTTTCGTTTTGAAACACATGGGGACAGAGGTAATACGCCGAAAAGCTTCAAAATTTTCACGAAAGTTATTGACTTTTATGTAACAAACGTTTATAATTAAACTCGTTAATAATTTATGGGTCATTAGCTCAGCTGGTAGAGCAGCAGACTCTTAATCTGAAGGTCCGGGGTTCGATCCCCCGATGGCTCACCAAAACGAGATACAAGTTTACGTATCTCGTTTTTTATTACTTGACTATATTTTTCCCTTATGATACGATGTACATGTTAAAATAAAATTTTAGCAAGATTGGAGAGGATAAGTATGTCAATTTTATTAACAGGAGGAGCTGGATTTATTGGTTCACATACAGCTGTTGAAATGATAAATGCAGGTTATGATGTAATAATTGCAGATGACCTATCAAATAGCAGTGAAAAAGTATTAGATAGAATAGAACAAATTACAGGAAAACGTCCTAAATTCTATAAAATGGATGTTGCAGTAAAAGAAGATGTTAGAAAATTATTCAAAGAAAACGAAATTGATGGAGTAATACATTTTGCAGGGTATAAATGCGTACCTGAATCAACAAAAGTTCCATTAAAATATTACAGAAATAATATAGACACAACACTTACAGTATTAGAAGTTATGGAAGAAAATAATTGTAATGCATTTGTATTTAGTTCATCAGCTACAGTTTATGGAGATAAAAATCCAGTTCCATTTAAAGAAGATATGCAAACTGGTGGAACAACAAATGCTTATGGAAGCACAAAATTAATGATTGAAAACATATTAATAGATGTAGCTAATGCTAATAGCAATTTCTCAGCTGTTTTATTAAGATATTTTAATCCAGTAGGAGCTCATCCAAGTGGATTAATTGGTGAAGCACCCAATGGAATTCCAAACAACTTAATGCCATATATCACACAAACAGCAATTGGAATAAGAGAATGTTTAAATGTTTTTGGAACAGATTATAATACTCCAGATGGCACAGGAGTAAGAGATTTTATACATGTTGTAGATTTAGCAAAAGGACATGTTGCTGCTGTTAAATACGCAATGGAAAACACTGGAGCTGAAGCTTTTAACCTAGGTACAGGAAATGGAAGCTCTGTTCTAGAAGTTGTTCATGCATTTGAAAAAGCAAGTGGTGTAAAAATTCCAGTTGAATATAAAGATAGAAGACCAGGAGATGTTGAATACTCTTATGCAAATGTTGAAAAGGCTGAAAAATTACTTAATTGGAAGGCTGAATACAACATAGAAGATATGTGTAGAGATTCATGGAATTGGCAATCAAAAAATCCAAAAGGATATGAGGAATAAAAAATATAAAAAGAAATGTAACTATATTTACATTTCTTTTTTGTGCTTAAATATATTGCTTTTGACGACAAAACGTGATAGAATATAAACATATTTTTATACGTTGCTAGTTTATTCAATAGTTTTGGGAAAGAATACTAGCTATGCCAGGATTTTATGCTTAAATTAAAGCATATTATCTCAATTAAAACGGAGGAAATTGAATATGCCAAAAGTAGTAATCAAGCGGGTTACCGTACCACATGATGACTTCCTTGATTTTTTGGATGCAATGAAAGACTTGCACCCACATTTCTTGGATAGAATCTTTGTCTCGAAAAATATTTTCTTCAAGTTAGACATTGGAGGAAAATGGTATCACAGAAATCATACCGAAGAATACAAGCCTATACTTGAATTTGAGTGGATTGGCAATGATTGGTATCTTGTAACAGAATTCAGAGGCACAAGGATGGATACTTCTATTTATGATGAAGCAACAACAGTCTATGTGGTCCAATTTGACGATGAACTTCCGGTTGAAATTACTGTAAAATGAAGTAAAAAAAGTGAAACAATTGTAATAATTGTTTCACCTTTTTTACCTAATAGAGATGTTTTTTTGGAGGTGTCCCCAAAAATCTTAAAAAATTTCGGAAAAATCTACCAAAATTTCACCAAAAATCATTGACAAGCTCCTTAAATATATAGTATAATTATTTAGTATATTATAAATTTTTACTCCTTGGCGAAAATACTTCGAAAAAAGGTGATAAAAATTATTAAAATAGTTATGAAACGAGAGAAAAAATAAATGTAGATGAAAAGGATGTTAGCAAAAAAACGAACCAATTGCTAACATGCTTTTTGTCGCTTTTTTTGGGGTTCTAAAGATTTAAATTTTTTTATAATTAATTTCGTTATATTAAATTTAAAAAAGAGGAATTGCCTTAAACCATTTATATAAACCAGCAAAATTAATTGGCAGAGAATTTTGCTATTTATAAAAATAGTTTAATACGCAAGAAGGACTTTTTTAAATCTATATAAATTTTTATTTCTGCTTAAATTTTTATAGGGGTGATTTAAGTTGGTAAAAGACGTAAAGTACGAAAAAAGTACACGTAAAACTTTTGCTAAAATCGGCGATTCAATCGAGATTCCTAATCTTATTCAAGTTCAAAAAGATTCTTACGATTGGTTCGTTGAAGAGGGCTTAGGCGAAGTATTAAAAGATATTTCACCTATAATTGACTATTCTGGAAATTTAATTCTTGAATTTTTCGATTATTACATGGAAGACAAAACAAAGTACACAGTAGAAGAAGCCAAAGAAAGAGATGCAACTTATTCAACAAGATTGCATGTAAAGGTTAGACTTATTAACAAAGAAACTGGCGAAATTAAGGAGCAAGAAATCTATTTAGGAGATTTCCCACTTATGACAGAAAGTGGAACATTTATTATTAATGGTGCAGAAAGAGTTGTAGTTAGCCAGTTAGTACGTTCACCTGGATGCTATTATGCAAGTGATTACGATAAAACAGGAAAGCGTATTTACACATCAACTGTAATGCCAATTCGTGGTGCATGGATTGAATATGAAACAGATGCAAACGATATTGTAAATGTTAGAGTTGACAGAACAAGAAAATTACCAGTAACAAGCTTACTAAGAGCAATTGGAATTACAACAGATCAAGAAATTTTAGATTTATTTGGAGAAGATCCAAAAATTATTGCAACAATCAATAAAGATCCAATAAAAGATCCTGATGAAGCAATAGTTGAAATCTATAAAAAATTAAGACCAGGAGAACTTCCAACAGCAGATGCTGCAAGAAACTTATTTAACGGATTATTCTTTGATCCAAGAAGATATGATTTAGCTAAAGTTGGTAGATACAAATTTAACCAAAAATTAAGCTTAGCGAGAAGAATTACTGGGAAAATATCATTCAGCGATATAATTGATCCATCAACTGGAGAATTATTGGTTGAAAAAGATACAGTTATTTCTGAAGATGTTGCAAGACAAATTCAAGACTCTGGAATAAACATTGTAGATGTAAAAGTTGAAGACAAAAAAGTAAGAGTTATAGGAAATGGAACAGTAAATATCCACAAAGTATTACCAAATGTGGATTTAAGCAAATTGCATTTTAAAGAAGATGTAAATTACGAAGTACTAAAATCAATCATCGATACAACAGATGAAAAAGATTTAGTAAAGGTACTACAAGAAAGATATGATGAATTAGTTCCAAAACACATAACAAACGAGGATATTATAGCATCAATAAGCTTTTTATTAAATCTAGATTATGATTTAGGTGAAATTGATGATATAGATCATTTAGGAAACAGACGTATTAGATGTGTTGGTGAGTTATTACAAAATCAATTCAGAATTGGTTTAACAAGACTTGAAAGAGCTGTTCGTGAAAGAATGACAACTCAAGACTTAGATGTTGTAACACCACAAACATTAATTAATACAAAACCAATTACTTCTTCAATTAGAGAATTCTTTGGAAGTTCACAATTATCACAATTCATGGATCAAACAAACCCACTTTCAGAGTTAACTCATAAAAGAAGAATTTCTGCATTAGGACCTGGAGGTCTTACACGTGAAAGAGCAGGATTCGAGGTTAGAGATATTCACCATACTCACTATGGTAGATTATGTCCGGTTGAATCTCCAGAAGGACCAAACATTGGACTTATCTCAGCGCTTTCATGCTTTGCAATAATAAATGAATATGGATTTATTGAAACTCCATACAAAAAAGTTGATAAAGAAACAGGAAAAGTTACAGACATTATTGAATATATGCCAGCAGACGTAGAAGATAAATATGTTATAGCAATGGCTTCAGAACCACTAGATGAAGAAGGAAGATTTGTACATCCTCGTGTAAGAGTTAGATATGCAAACGATATTCTAGAGGTAGATAAAGAGCAAGTAGACTACATAGATATCTCTCCAAAACAATTAGTTTCAGTTGCTGCTGCAATGATTCCTTTCTTGGAGCATGACGATGTTAAGCGTTCATTAATGGGATCTAACATGCAACGTCAAGCAGTTCCACTTTTAATGCCAGAAGCTCCAATAGTTGCAACAGGTATTGAATACAAAGCAGCTAAAGACTCTGGAATAACAGTAACTGCAAAAAATGCAGGTATTGTTGAAAAAGTAACAGCAGACGAAGTTCAAGTTAGAACTAAAGATGGAAGCATCGATACATATAAACTACGTAAGTTCAAAAGAACAAATGGTGGTACATGTATTAACCAAAGACCAGTAGTAGCAAAAGGAGAGAAAGTTAAAGCTGGAGGAATACTAGCTGACGGACCTTCTACAAAAAACGGTGAAATGGCACTTGGTAAAAACGTATTAATAGCTTTCACAACATGGGAAGGTTATAACTACGAAGACGCTGTATTAATCAGTGAAAGATTAGTTAAAGAAGATGTATATACATCAATTCATATTGAAGAATATGATTGCGAATGTAGAGATACAAAATTAGGACCAGAAGAAATCACACGTGATATACCAAACGTTGGTGATGATAGCTTAAAAGACTTAGATGAAGATGGTATAATCAGAATTGGTGCTGAAGTTAGACCAGGAGATATCCTAGTTGGTAAAGTTACTCCAAAAGGAGAAACAGAATTAACAGCAGAAGAAAGATTATTACGTGCAATCTTTGGTGAAAAAGCTAGAGAAGTTAGAGATACATCACTTCGTGTACCACATGGTGAAGCTGGAACAATAGTTGATGTAAAAATATTCACTAGAGAAAATTCAGATGAATTAGGACCTGGTGTAAATCAAGTAATTAGATGTTATATAGCTACAAAAAGAAAAGTATCAGTCGGAGATAAAATGGCTGGACGTCATGGTAATAAAGGTGTTATTTCAAGAATATTACCAGAAGAAGATATGCCATTCCTACCAGATGGTACTCCAGTAGATATAGTACTTAACCCATTAGGTGTACCTTCACGTATGAACTTAGGTCAAGTTTTAGAGGTTCACTTAGGTATGGCTGCTAGATCTTTAGGATGGATGGTTGAAACACCAGTATTTGATGGTGCAAAATCAAACGAAATTGAAGACTTACTAGAACAAGCTGGATTAAGAAGAGATGGAAAAACTACATTATACGATGGTAGAACTGGTGAAGAATTTAAAAACCCAGTTACAGTTGGTGTAATGTACATGTTAAAACTTCACCACTTAGTTGATGATAAAATACATGCTCGTTCAACTGGACCATACTCATTAGTTACACAACAACCTTTAGGTGGTAAAGCACAATTCGGTGGACAACGTTTTGGTGAGATGGAAGTTTGGGCCTTAGAGGCTTATGGTGCTGCATACACATTACAAGAAATGTTAACAGTTAAATCAGATGATGTTGTAGGTAGGGTAAAAACTTATGAATCAATCGTTAAAGGTGAAAACATCCCTGAACCAGGTGTTCCTGAAGGATTCAAAGTATTAATTAAAGAACTTCAATCTTTAGGATTAGATGTACGTTTATTCTCTAAAGATAACGAAGAACTAGAATTAAAAGAACATATTGAAGACGGAATAGACTTTAATTTAGATAAAGATAAAAATCTTCAAGAAGAAGAAATTGTTGATGAATCAGAATTAGAAGATAGCTATATAGAAGCAGATGAAGATATGGAAGATGATGATGAATTATTTGAACCATTAGATTCAGATGTTGATGATATGATGTTATTAGATACAGATGATTTTGATGCAGATTTAATGAATGATGAGGAAGGAGGCGAGTTTTAATGGAAGACGAATTAGCGTTATTTGACAAAATAAAAATTGAATTAGCTTCAGATGAGAAAATAAGAGAATGGTCAAAAGGTGAAGTTAAAAAGCCTGAAACTATTAACTATAGAACTTTAAAACCAGAAAAAGATGGACTATTTTGTGAAAGAATATTTGGACCAACAAAAGACTGGGAATGTCATTGTGGTAAATATAAACGTGTTAGATATAAGGGAATAGTCTGCGATAGATGTGGTGTTGAAGTAACTAAGGCTAAAGTAAGAAGAGAAAGAATGGGTCACATTGAACTTGCTGCTCCAGTTGCACATATTTGGTATTTCAAAGGAATTCCAAGTAGAATAGCATTATTATTAGATATATCACCACGTAACCTAGAAAAAGTAATATATTTTGCTTCATATATTGTTACAGATAAAGGTGATACAGGACTAATGAAATGCCAAGTTTTAACAGAAAAAGAATATTCAGAAGCTGTTGAAAAATATGGTAGAGGTTCATTTAAAGCAGAAATGGGTGCAGAAGCCATCCAAAAATTATTAGCTGAAGTAGATTTAGAAAAATTAGCTAAAAGCTTAAAGAAAGAATTAGAAAAATGTAGTGAACAAAAAAGAGCTAAAATAGTAAAAAGATTAGACACTATCGAAGCTTTTAGATTATCTGATAATAAACCAGAATGGATGATTATGAACGCCATTCCAGTTATACCACCAGATTTAAGACCAATGGTTCAATTAGATGGTGGAAGATTTGCTACATCAGACTTAAATGACTTATATAGAAGAGTTATAAACAGAAATAACAGATTAAAAAGATTACTAGAGCTAGGAGCTCCAGAAATAATTGTAAGAAACGAAAAACGTATGTTACAAGAATCTGTAGATGCATTAATAGATAATGGTAGACGTGGAAGACCTGTTACAGGTGCTGGAAACAGACCACTAAAATCATTATCAGATATGTTAAAAGGAAAACAAGGTAGATTCCGTCAAAACTTACTAGGAAAACGTGTTGACTATTCTGGACGTTCAGTTATCGTTGTAGGACCTGAACTTAAGATTTATCAATGTGGTGTTCCAAAAGAAATGGCAATTGAGTTATTTAAACCATTTGTTATGAGAGAATTAGTAGGTAGAGGAATTGCACACAATATTAAAAATGCTAAAAGAATGGTAGAAAAATTAAAACCAGAAGTATGGGATATGCTAGAATATGTAATTAAAGATCACCCAGTTATGTTAAACCGTGCTCCAACACTACATAGACTAGGTATTCAAGCTTTCGAACCAGTACTTGTTGAAGGTAGAGCAATTAAGCTACACCCATTAGTTTGTACAGCGTTCAATGCTGACTTCGATGGTGACCAAATGGCTATTCACGTTCCATTATCACCAGAAGCACAAGCAGAAGCAAGATTCCTAATGCTTTCAGTAAACAACTTATTAAAACCACAAGATGGTAAACCAGTTACAGTACCTACACAAGATATGATTCTTGGTGCATATTACTTAACAATGGAAGTTGATGGAGAACCAGGAGAAGGAAACTACTTCGGATCACCAGAAGAAGCAATTATTGCTTATGAAAACAAAGACTTAGGAATGCATGCTAAAATTAAAGTAAAAGTAAAGAAAGTTATTGATGGAGAAGAAAAAATTGGAACAGTTGAAACAACTGTTGGTAGAATTATCTACAATGAAGGAATTCCACAAGATTTAGGATTTGTAGATAGAAGCAAAAAAGCTAATTTATTCGAACCAGAAATCAACTTTGTTGTAACTAAAAAGAATTTAGGAAAAATTATTGCTAAATCAATTAATGCTCATGGATTAAGCGATACAGCAGTATTACTAGATTATATTAAAGCTACAGGTTACAAATATTCAACAATTGGTGCTATCACAGTATCAGTTAGTGATGTTAAAGTACCAGAAGCTAAGAAAACAATTCTTGAAGAAGCAAACAAACAAATCGACACAATCAGAAAACAATACAAACGTGGTTTAATAACAGACGAAGAAAGATATAACGCAGTTATTAAAGTATGGAGTAAAGCAACTGATGATGTTAAAGATGCAATGAAAGATAACTTTGAAAAATTAAACCCAGTATTCATGATGAGTGAATCTGGAGCCAGAGGTAACTTAGACCAATTAAAACAAATTGCTGGTATGCGTGGACTTATGGCTAGTACAACTGGTAAAGCAGTCGAAGTGCCAATCACTTCATGCTTTAGGGAAGGTTTAAGTGCTATCGAATACTTCATAGCTGCCCATGGTGCTCGTAAAGGTCTTTCTGATACAGCTTTAAGAACAGCCGATTCAGGATACTTAACAAGAAGATTGGTTGATGTTGCACAAGATATTATCGTTAGAGAAGATGATTGTGGAACAACAGAAGGTATAGTTGTAGAAGATATTAAAGACGGAAATCAAATAGTTGAAAAACTAGAAGAAAGATTAGTTGGAAGATATCCATTAGAAGATATAATTGATCCAAAAAACGGAAAAGTTATAGTAGATACAAATACAGTAATAACAGACAATTTAGCAGAAAAAATAGTAGCTGCTGGTGTTGAAAGAGCAAAAGTACGTTCAGTTATAGCATGTAGAACAAAACATGGTGTTTGTAGTAAATGTTATGGTATGAGCTTGGCAACAAGAGAAAGAGCACACATTGGTGAAGTTATAGGAATTATAGCTGCTCAATCAATTGGTGAGCCTGGTACACAGCTAACAATGAGAACTATCCACTCTGGTGGTGTTGCCGGTGTTGCCGATATTACTCAAGGTCTTCCTAGAGTTGAAGAGCTTTTCGAAGCTAGAAAACCAAAAGGATTAGCCATTATTACTGAAATTGAAGGTACAGTTAAAATTAAAGACAACAAAAACAGAAAAGAAGTTACTGTAAAAGGTAAGAAAGAAGCTAAATCTTACTTAATTCCATTTGGATCAAAACTTAAAGTTAGAGAAGGAGATTTAGTTGAAGCTGGAGATCCACTAACAGAAGGTTCAATCAATCCAAATGAAATCTTATTAATCAAAGGTCCAGAAGGAGTATTTGATTACTTGGTAAAAGAAGTTCAACGTGTTTATAGAAACCAAGGTGTTGATATAAACGATAAACATATTGAAGTTATTGCAAGACAAATGCTTAAGAAAGTAAGAGTTGAAGATAACGGAGATACAAAAATGATGGCAGGTTCATTAGTAGATATGTATGAATTCGAAGATGAAAACAATCAAGCAATTGCAGAAGGAAAGAAACCAGCAACTGGTAAGAGATTATTACTTGGTATTACTAAGGCATCTCTTGCAACAGAAAGTTTCTTATCTGCTGCATCATTCCAAGAAACAACAAGAGTTCTTACAGAAGCCGCTATTAAAGGTAAAGTTGATGAATTAATAGGACTTAAAGAAAACGTTATCATTGGTAAGTTAATTCCAGCTGGAACAGGACTTGCTAAATATCAAGCAACTCAAATTAGTACGGAAACAGAGGTAGAAGAGGAAACAGAAAATGAAGAAGAACTAGTAGAGGAAAATACTTCTGAAGATTAATCCTAAAAGAGATGAATGTTTAGTTCATCTCTTTTTTATTTGAATTGAATTTTTTAAATGTAGTAAAACTTATACGGAAATAAGTATTTGGAGAAATATAAAAATAATTACAAAAATGTTACATATTTAATATTACAAATGTAATTATAATTTAATATAAATTTAATAAAAGCTCAATAATATATATCCCTAAAATGAACAATAAAATGTTAATTTTAGAGATATTTTTTTATTTATATATATATGCTAATCTGTATTTAAGTAAAAAAACTAAAGGGGGAAATTTTTATGGAAAACAACAATTCAAAAACAAATTGCATATCTAAAACCATAAAATCAAGTTTATGTACAGCAACAGCATATATGCTAGTATGTATAATTGCTGTAATAGCTTTATTTGCAAATGGTTTTTTAGGTAAAAGCACACAAAAATTAAGTGCTATGAAATTAGCTGAAAGACAAAAATTAAGTACATATGCAGAATTAGATGAAAACAACAAAAAAGCAGAAAACTGCAGTTTTGTTGAATTTAGTGCGTTCTTTACAAATGATAAAGATAACAAAGGAAACGCAATAAAACGTATAGGAACATGTAAAAGAATAAATGAAAAAGATAATCTTTACATAGACCTAAACGTGCTAACTAATGGAACATTAGAAAACGGCCAAATTGTAATAGAAGGAGCAAATTTTGTGTACAATGCAAACACACTAGAAGATGAGCTAATTAAAAGCATAACAACAAATGAAAATACTACTACAATAAATCTAAACCAACTAACAGCAGGAACACAAAAATTAATTCTAGGTGAAATAAGCTTTAAACAAAACAACATAAATGACTATTCAAACACCGAGAATAAAGTAACATTAACAGGAACACATGTATCTAACGAAAATGTTTCAACTGCAATAAATGTTACAAGAAATGTAACAGTGGATTGGTATGGAGAAACAGAAGTAGATCCAGAAGTATATGTGTACGAAAAAGAAATGGTATATAGCTACAACAGTTCAGAAACAAAAACTGTTGCAGTTAATTTTGCTGTTGATGAAATAAAAGAAGAATTGTTGTTAAAAAATAATTATGTGGAAGTTGAGATTCCACAGTTAAATAACATTGCCCCTAAAAGTGTTATATGTGTGAACGGAGGAGTTGCATCAGAGTACGATGCAGAAAATAGAATTTTAAAATTAACAAAATCAAGCGAAGTAGATAGTAATGGAAATGTAACAAATAAATTGCCATATTCAAATACATACACAATAGCAGTAGGATATCCAGCTATCGCTTTTGAAGGATTAGAAGAAGGAACAAAAATAGATTTTAATATAAAAGCAAATTACACAGCATACAACAATCCATCAGCTGAATTTAATGGTGGAGAAGAAAAAGTAGTTCCAAATAACACAGTTACATCAAACCAAGCAACAGGAGTTGCAAGTATTGTATTTAAAAATGAGGAGAAAATAGAAGGTAGCAAAATAAACTTTAGTGTAAATATAGTTAACAAGCTATACAACAACAGAACAAAAGTATTTGGAATTTCAAAAGAAGCATTATTGCAATATTATACAAACTCTGATGAAGCACAAAACTTTAAATATACAGTAGAATGGGATGCAGAAATTCGAGCAAATACTTCAGTAGATAACATAAAAATGAGTGAAATACCAGCAGAAGTTATAGTAGGAGAAACATCTGAAGGAAAAGCATATGGAGATAAATTTGATGAAAATGAAGTAGACAAATATGTAGCAAATACTGGAATATATTTTGTAGGTGCTACAGAAGCTTTAGGAGAAAGTGGAAAAATATTTATATACAATAACGATACAAATGACTTAATTTATACATTTGATGCAAGTAATTGGAATACATATAATGCGCAAAATCCATTTGTATATACAACAACAGCAAATAATGAAACAGTAAATACACCAGTAAAACACATAAGGATTGAAACAACAGCAGTAACAAACACAGAACAAGCAAAAGTTTTAAGAGTATTCAACATAAAAGAATTAGATAAAACACTATTCAAAAATGATTTCACAGAAGAAGATGGAAAAGCATTTATACAAAATGCACAACTTCTATACACAAATATAAAAGGAACAGCAAATTATACAGAAACTACATCAGTTGGAGGAAATGAAACAACAGAAGAAAAAGAAATAACTGTAAAAGCAGTAGATTCAGCATATTTAGAACAAAAAGTTTCATTTGCAGATATAAGTATAGAGCCAAAACAAGTTTCAACAGCAAAAGAATTAAAAAATGCTGAGATAAGAATTGCAACAAAAGTAGAAAATGAATTTGATAGTAATTGGCAAAATGGAAAATTCATTGTAGAAATTCCAAATGAAATAATTGGAATTAATGTAAGCAAAGTAGAGATTGAAAGTGTAAGTCAAAATGGTAATGCTTTACCAAATTCAAGTGTAGTAATAGACAATTGGGAACTAGTAGATTTAGAAGATGGAAAACACATTTTAAAAATATCAACAACAAATGAAACACCTGCAACTTATGTTATAAAAATAACCGCAGATTTAACAGCAGATTATAGAATTGGTGGCGGAACAAAAGAAATTAAATTATATGCATATAATTCATTAGCTGGAATTTATTATAACACTGCAAAAGATGTTTATGATATTAATGGAAATGAAGCAATAGATGAAAATGTTGGTGGAGATAGTGCAGAGGTAGAAATTGTTTCAGCTCAAGAATTAATTACATATGAGACTGTTACAAATTATACAAAAGTTTCAAGTGAAGAAACACAGGACGAAAGCACAGCTGGTTCAGAAATATTAGGCGGAGATGAAGTATTAGCACCAAATGTAGCAGAAATAAATAATGAAAAAAGGAAAGCTACAATAAATGTTGTACTAGAAAATAAGTATAATAAATCTATAGAAAATGTATGTATTTTAGGAAGAATTCAATTTGAAGGAAACAAATATATATTAAAAGGTGATGATTTAAATTCTGAATTTACATCACAAATGGCTGGAGAAAGAAATCAAACTACAGAGTTAAAAAATGAATTAATAAAAGTTCCAGATGAATTGAAAGATAAAGCAGTAGTTTATTATTCAGATAAAGAAGACGCTAGCAAAGATATAGATGATAGTGCAAATAATTGGAAAGAACTAGTAGATTTAAATTTAGAAGATATTGCAAATATAAAATCATACTTAATAGATTTAACAGACTCTAAAATTGATGCTAATAAAAAATATGTGTTTGATTATGATGTAAAAGTACCAGAGAATGTTACAAGTGGAAAAGTTGCTTATAGTAATCATACTGTATATTATGATTTGGTTACAGAAGAAGGAAAGTTAGAAATTGCAACGGAGCCAACAAAAGTTGGAATTAGGCCAATGGTTAAGTATGCTTTACAGATTAAAACATATGAAAAAGACACAAATATTCAAATAAATGAAGCATCATATAAGTTAGTATGGGATGAAATTGGTATAGATGGTAATACAGTAGAAAAAACATATAATCTGGTTACTGATGAAAATGGTGATATTAAATTAGATAATTTAATACTAGATTTTAACTATAAACTACAACAAACTACAGTTAACAAGGATTATATAATAAATGAAACGTTATATACTTTTTCTATAAATGGAAATGGTGTAGTTGTTACAAGCGATGAAAAGATATATAAGAATTTTGAGAATAAAGTATTACAGTTAAAGGTTGAAAATGTAAAGAAGAAAACTTTTAACTTGAAAATAAAAAAAGTAGATCCAAATGGTAATGAATTAGAAGGAGCAATATTTAAAATATCATCAATAAAAGACAATACTGTAAGTAAATCATTTGAAAATCACGAAACAAACAATTTATACATAGAAAGCAACGATGGAATTATACAAGAATATTCATTAGAAGAAGTAACACCACCTGTTGGATACTCAGCTAATCACTCAATATTGAAATTCAAAGTATATAAAAATGAGAGTGGATAATATCAATTTGAAATAATTGATGGTTGAGATTTTATAAAAAATAAAGACAATTCAGCCGAAAGAGAAGTTGCTATTGAATGTGATACTGTAACAATAAGTGTTGTTAATAAAAAATTGATTGAGTTTACAATTAATAAGGTAGATAGTTTAAATGGAACTCCACTTTCTGGAGCAAGATTTGAAATAAAAGATATAAACAATAATACTTATGCTGATTATGCAACAAATACAAAAGGACAGATTAATTTATTGTTAGAAGCAGGAGAATATACAGCGATAGAAACTTCAGCTCCAAAATATTATTATAATTCGAACACTACAACAAATTTTGAGGTAAAAGAAGAAGAAGAAAATGAAATTACAATTAAAAATGATAGAGCATATATTTTAAATGTTGAAGTTGTTGATGAAGATACAGTTAGAACTATAAATAGCAATGTAAAAGGAATGATAAGAGTACGTAATAGAGAGACAGGAGAATTTACAGATGTTGATTTAAATGCTGGTCAAGGAAAAATTAAATTAAAAGCTGGAAAATATGAAATATATCAATATGGTACTATAGCAACAAGTTACGAAATAAATAATATGAAATATGAATTTGAAGTAATTGACCAAGATGTAAATATTATGATTAGTAACAAAAAGTATTACACTATAAAAAAAGTAGATGAAAATGGAAAACCACTATATGGAGTTGAATTTGAGATACATCAGGCAAACGATGATAGAACCTACTCTTCATCAGTTAGAAATACTGTTTATACAAATAGTTCTGGAGAGGCAACTATCTCACTACCAGAAGGTTCTTATGTAGCAATAGAAACAAATAATCCAAATTCAGGATATGTGTTAGACGAGGATGCTGCAAAAAGAAGCTATTATTTTGATATAGAAGATCACGAATTTATAACAGAAGGTTTTGCATATCCAAATGTTGAAATGTATGATGATGTTACATATATTCGTACAGTAGATGATTGGAATGAAGTGGCAGGAAAAGTTAATTCTGGTGTTGATTCATATGAGAATAAAAGAATAATATTGCTTGAAGATTTGGATTTTGTTGGCAAAACATTTAATTCAATTGGAACATCTAGTTCATATCCATTTCAAGGTAATTTTGATGGTGGAGGTCATACAATTAGCAATGTAACATGTAAGAATTTATTTGAAAACATAAAAAATAGCAATATATATAATATCAATTTTGAAAATGTAAACTATACACAAAGTATTCATAATGCAGGAATAATAGGAATTGCCAATAATAGTTTTATTTGGAATATTATAGTACAAGGAAATACATTGAACATGACACTTACAGATGGTGCACAATATCCTAACGGAGGTATTGTGGGTGAGATATACAATAGCACAATGATTAATTGTATAAATGAAAGAGAATATTCCATTTATGGTGGAAATTTTGGAGGATTAGTAGGATATGCTGGTGGAACGAAATTATTTAATTGTGAAAATAAGGGAAATATTAATGGTAATTATGGAATGGGTGGAATATGTTTTGAAAGTGAAGTAAGTAGAATAGAAAATTGCCAAAACTCTTGTAGTGTTTTAAATAGTTCAACAGCAGGTGGAATTGTTAGTACTGGAAATACTACGCAAATTAAAAATTGTATAAATAGTGCTGAGATAAAAAATGGTGGGGGAATTATATACGATGGAAACGATATAAAAATAACAAACTCTTATAATTATGGTAACATAAAAGGAAGATACGTAGGACGGAATAGCATATCAATTATCTAATAGTTTAGTGTCAAATAGCGTAAATAAAGGAAAAATGACTGATAGTAATAGTTGTTGGCTATTATACAACATAACTGATTACTGTTTAATTGAAAATACTCACAATGAGGGAAGTTCAAGCTATAATTGTCAAATAGCATATTCAATTTCAAATAGTACTCTTAGCAATGTATTTAATAAAGGACAAAAAATTGGCACATCTTCATATTCTCAGGAATATGAAATTGCTAATACTATTAGTTCAAGTACATTATATAACGTATACACAACAAACCAAAAAAATAATCCACAAGATTATAAATATGCAAATAGTATTACTAATAGTGGTTTTATAAATTGTTATCAAATAGATAACAGAGGAAATTCTGTAGAATTTTCACAAGAAAAAATTAATTATGAAGAAAGTACAAATGAAAATATAGTTCTATTAAAAACTGTTGAGGATTGGAAAAATATAGCTAATAATGTAAATAATGGAATAGATAGCTACGAGGGAAAAACAATTGTACTAATGAAAGATCTAAACTTTAATAATGTAGATACAGATTTTATTTGCATAGGTAAAACAAATTCATTTAAAGGTACTTTTGATGGAAATGGATATGTAATTAAAAATATTACATCTTCAACGGAAAATGGTCTATTTGGAAAAGTTGAAAATAGTACTATAAAAAATGTTATTTCATTAGATAATAGTTTCCAACTTACAAATGCTCAATTTGGCGGTTTAATTCAAGAGGGATATAACAGCACAATAAAAAACATTGCCGTTAAGGGTAATAGTAATATTTCTTGTGAAATAAACGCTGAAAGCTATGGTGCAGTTATAGGTTATGCAAAAGATAGTGTTATAACAAATTGTGTAAACGAAAGAAATTATGAATCAATAAGTGGTTCAACATCTAATATAGCTGGTATATTAGGAAAAGGTGATAATATACATATATCAAACTGTAGAAACGAGGGTGATTTTACTAGTACTCAGTATAATGGAAATTTAGCAGGTATAGTCGGTGTTATGAGCAATGGAGGAATAGTTGAATCGTGTTATAATACCGGAAGTTTAACAAGTCAAGCAGGTCACTATGTTGCAGGAATTGTATCTGGAAATTTAGATGGTGGAATTGTTAAATATTGTTTTAATACAGGAAATATTCAATCTAATTCAGGATCTTACGGAATAATATATACAGCAATACCAAGTAATAATCAAAAAGGTTCAAAAATAATATCATGTTATAATTCTGGAGATATAAAATGTAATGCGTATGCAAATGGAATATTCTATCAAGCAAATTATGCGACTGTAACTAATTGCTACAACTTTGGTAATACAGAATGTGGTGCACCATCGGCTGGAATAGGTTATAGAATGGAATATTCTAAAGTAACGAATTGCTATAATTATGGAAATGTTGGAGGTAATGATTCAACTAGAATAAGTTATCAAGGCGCTGGAATATTGAGTAATGCAAAGCAGACTGTAATAGAAAGATGTACTAACTATGGAAAGATAAATTCTTCTAGTGTTTCTTCTGGAATACTTTGTTCTGTAGATAGTAATGACAGTTGTACAATAATAAATTGTAGTAATAACGGAGAAATATATGTTAAAGGCAATGGCTTGAGTACAGGAATTGTATCTATAGGAAATAAGTCAATTATAGAAAGATGTTTTAATAATGGAAGCATAAACGGTTCTAATAATGATAAATCGGGAATAGTAGGTACAATGGATAAGGGGAAAGTTTCCCAGTGTTACAATTTGGGTACATTTTCAACTGCGAATAAAGCCGGATGTGTATTTTCTTCGAATGGCTGCTCAATCAATCATTGTTATAACTTAGCAGATATGAATTTTGGTAATATAGGTGGAATACTATATTCAGGAGCAGCAGATTTAATATATTGTAGTAATTATGGGAATTTAGATAATGGGGGAGCTGTAGGAGGAATAGCATATTCAAACACAGGAAGAATGATAAAATGCAACAATTACGGAAAAATAAATGCTGGAGGCGGTGCAGGAATTGTATATGACTCTAGTAATTCTTTGGTAATTGATTGCCATAATTTCAATTCATTAAAATGCAGTAGTATAGGAGGGATTGCATGTTCAAGTAAAAATACTCAAATAATAGATTGTTCAAATGAAGGAGATTTGGAAGGATCAAGTGTAGCTGGAATAGTATGTAATTGTAATGGTGGTAATAGGATTTATAACTGTTATAATAGTGGTAACATTGAGAGCAATGGAAGTGGAGCTGGAATAGTAGCTACAACATATTCAAGCGATTATATAGTAAATTGTTATAATGAAGGAAATATTCATTCTTATGGTTCTTCTAGTGGAATAGGTGGAAGAAATATAGAAAACTGCTATAACAAAGGACTATTAAGTGCGGATTATATTGATAGTAACGGAAACAAAAGTGTTTATGGCATAACATCTACTACTAACGCAAATGTAAAGAATTGTTATTACTTAGATACTTCTGCACCTGAAGGACAATATAATAAGCAAGATGTTGTTGGTCAATGTGAAAGTATAACAGAAGAGCAACTTCAATCTACAGGTTTTGTAAAGGAATTAAATAATAATAGAACAGAATATACAACTACTCCAGGTATTTTAGCTCCTTGGAAATATAATGAAAATTCTAATCCAACTTTGGAGACAAACAGATTAAGAGCAAATCCAGCTATTGTAGTGAACAAACATAAAGCAGAATTAATAATAACAAAAGTTGATGCTGATAATCCGAACCAAAAATTGGCTGGAGCAGAATTTAAAATTGAACAAGCAACTGATGATAATATAACAAACTTATTAACTGATGAAAATGTAAAGAAGGGAACATATACATATCAATTTATAAAAAATGGTAATGTATATCAATCAAACAATGCTGGGCAATACTATCAAACTGCTGCATCATATATAACAATTGACTTAACTGATACAAAAGATATATGTGAGTTAACTGTAAATGCAAGTATTTCAAGTCAAGCAAATTATGACATAGGTTATGCAAGTATAACGAATTCAATAAGTACGCCATCTTATTATTTAAGTGATGGTAGATTTATATATATATCTGGTGAAGTTAGTGCAAAAGATTATAAGACAACATTAAGAGGAGGAAAAGTATATTATTTACATTTGGGATATTATAAAAATGGAAGTGTAAATTCAGGCGATGATAAATTTACTATTAATAGTGTAAAAATAAAGAGACCATACAAGTATTATATGAATGTTACAACAAACAACAATGGTGAAGCTACTGCAATAATACCGGATACTGATATGTTGAAAATAGAAGAGGTAAAAGCACCTTTTGGCTATGAATTAGAAGATTATACTCAAGAGGTAAAGTTTGAAGACAAAGATATTAATCTAACTATAAAAAATAAGAAGGTAACTACTACAACATCTAGATTTACAATAAATAAAACTAATGAGAGTGGTAGCCCGCTTGCACAAGTTAAATTTGAAATATATAAGGTTAATGAACAAAGAGAGGTACTGGATTTTGCCAAAGATAGAAGTGGTCATTATTTAGGTGTAAAAGAAAATGAAAAATATATTCATACTACAGATTCACAAGGAAAAATAACAGTAACTTTACCAGAAGGTTATTACAAAGCAGTGGAGGTTCAATCAGTTGAAGGATATGTATTAGATGATGATGAAAATTTAAGAACAATTTATTTTGAAATAAAAGATGAACATACATATTCAAGTAATATACCAGAAAAAACGGATAATGAAGGTACAATAATAAATATTAGCACTATAGATAAATTTAATGAAATAGCAAGAAAAGTTAATTCAGGTGAAGATAATTACGAAGGAAAAACGTTAAAACTACTTAACGACTTAGACTTTGAAAACGAGGAAATTGTAACAATAGGAACAGTAACTAACTCAAACAGTATATTTAAAGGAAACTTTGATGGAAATAATCACAAAATTAAAAATGCTACAACAGATAGTGAAGCAGGATTATTTATAAGAATAGAAGATAGTTACATAAAAGATTTAACTTTTGAAAATTGTAATTTTAATGGTGGTTATAGTTATGGTGGTGCAATTCGAGAAGCATATAATAGCACAATTGATAGCATCAAAATAATTGGTAACACTAATATTAACAATACAGCAGTTCAAAGTTGTGGTACTGTGGTTGGATATATAGAAAATAGTACTGTAAAAAATTGTATTAATGAAAGAAATTTTGTGGAAAATTATAGTGGCGATTATGTAGGTGGAATTGTAGGAAAAGCAAAGAAAAGTAATATAAAAGACTGCAAAAATAAAGGAAATATATCAGCTAGTAGAAGCAGCGCTTATATAGGTGGTATAGTAGGTATAGTGGAAACAGAAGGTTGGGTAGAAGGCTGTGAAAATACAGGAAATATTCTATCAACATCCGGAGATTGTGCTGCAGGAATTGTTTCAGGTACATCATCTAATGTAACAATAATTGATTGTATAAATAAAGGAGAAATGTCAACTAATAGTGGATCAAGTGGAATAGCATATAATCTTAATGACGGGAAAATTGTAAAATGCGAAAATAAAGGAACTATAACATCAAGTGGTTATTGTGGTGGATTAGTAAATAAATTACTAGAAGGTAAAATTGAAAACTCAACTAATAGTGGTGCTATTATGGGAAAAAGTGCTCCAGTGGGAGGATTAGCTTCACAGATTAGTTATGTTGAAATTAGAAATTGTAGTAATAGCGGACATATTGAAACAAGTAGCTGTACAGCTGGAATAGTATATGAAATGAAGATGAGCAAATTAATTGATTGTTTCAATACTGGAGAAATTACAGATAAAGAAGGTGGTTCAAATAATAGTGCTGGTTTAGTTTATAGTGAATTAGATGGTAGTATTGTTATAAATTGCTATAATAATGGAAATGTAAGCGGTAAAAATGGAGCAGCAGGTATAGCTTATAATATATCTGACAGTTCAATAATAGATAGTTGGAATGGTAAGGATATAAATTCAAATTCTATAGCAGGAGGAATTGTATGCAATGTATTAAGAAGTATAATTAATAATTGTTATAATAATGGAGAAATTTCTTCAACAAATTCACCAGCAGGTGGAATAGCATATAATGTATATGATAACAGTATGATTACGAATTGTTATAATAACGGAGAAATAAATTCTACAAATGTTGTTGGTGGAATAGTTGAGAATTTATCTGATAGTAAAATATTAAACTGTTATAATACAGGAAATGTTACATCAACTAGTTCACCAGCTGGAGGAATTGCATGTTCTGCAAATGGAAATTCTACTATAGCAAATTGTTACAATAGTGGAATAGTAACTACAACCTATATAAACTCAGATACATTAAAATATGTAATAGGTGGAATTGTTCAATATATTTATGGAAATCCAATAATAAAAAATTGTTACTATTTGGATTCTTCGGCAATAGAAGGGGTGTATGATACAGAGGATATTGTTGGAAAGTATGAAAAAATCACAATAGATCAACTAAAATCAAAAAAATTTACAAATACTTTAAATCAAAATAAGCTATTAGTAGATACAACATTGCCATTGTATAATTGGCAGAAAAATGAAGTATCAACAATTAACGAAAATGGACATCCAACATTAATATCAAATGGATTTAAAACCGAAAATCAAGCTACTATAGTTAACAAAAAAATACCAACTCTAACAATAGTAAAAACAGACAAAGATACTGGTAATCCACTATCTGGAGCTAAGTTCGATATTATAAATACAGAAGATAATACAAATTTAGGAACAAATTTAGCAACTAATGCACAAGGAAAGATAACAGTTAACTTACCAAGTTCAGGTACTATAAAAATAACAGAAACCAAAGCACCAAATGGTTATATAAAATTAGAGAATAGCATAACTGTTAAAGCTGGAAAAGAAAATATTAATGTAGATATAAAAAATAAAAAAGCAAAAAAATACACAATAAATAAAAAAGATGAAGAAACAAATGAACCTATAAAAGGTGCAAAATTTGTAATATATAAAATAGAAACTCCATCACAAGAAGATTTTGCAAAGGATGGAAATGGAAATTATATAGGTACTAAAGAAGGTAACTTATATGTATTAAAAACAAATAACAACGGACAAATAAATGTAGAACTTCCAAATGGAGTGTATAGGGCAGTAGAGGTAGAAGCAGCTAGAGGTTATGAAATTGGTGAATATAATGAATTCATATTCGAAATAAATAACGGCACAGGAAGTTATAAGATTACTCCAGAGGAATCTGAAGATTGTTATGAAGTAAATTATATTGAAGATATACTAGATTTATATAAACTGGTTAAAGATGGAGATACATTTGAAGGTAAGACAGTAAAATTGATGAGAGATTTGGATTATGAAGATGATAGTTCATATAAGAATCCTAATACTGGTTTTAATGAATACATTGGAACCGATAGTACATCTATAAAAGAGATGTTAGTTAATCAGTCTGGTAATTTCGCCGTATCAATAGGTAATAATGTAACACCATTCAAAGGAATTTTTGATGGAAATAATAAAATAATAAGCCATTATCACTATGGAATATTTTTTAATAAAACAGATGGGGCTATTATAAAAAATGTAACATTCAAAGATGTTATAGTATCAAGCGGAGGAGCAGTGGTTAGGAATGCAACTAATACTGTAATTGATAATATAAAATTAGAGAATTGCAGTGGCGATGTTATGCATGGTTTAGTTTATGAATCTAACAATAGTAGCATTTCCAATATAAAAGTTACAGGAACAAGTAATTGTACTGCTATAGCACTGGTTGTATATACTGCCAATGATTCAATTATAACTTCTTGTGAAAATGATTCACAAGTAAAAAATGCTACCGGTTATACAGGTATAATTGTAAGTATTTTAAATAATAGCTTATTAATAAATTGTGGTAATAATGGAGATATACTTAAGATTAATGGAGGAGGTGTTGTTGGGAATTCTGAAAATAGTCAAATGATAAGATGTTATAATACAGGAAATATATCAGCTGATTGGGGTAATCAAATCGGTGGATTAGCAGAAACGGTAAAAAATACAATTATGTATGAATGTTATAACACAGGTGATATACACGGAATTGGTGCTGCAGGTGGACTTGCTTTCTCAATTATAGATAGTACAATAAAAAATTGCTATAATTCTGGAAATATAACCGGCTCAGCAGTTTCAGGAGGATTAGCATGGAGCATAAAAGGAAGCGTTATAAATAACTGCTACAACTCAGGGAATATTAATGTTAGCTCTCCGGCAGGTGGTTTAGCGTATATGTCAAAGAATAGTACATACGTAAATAGCTATAATTCTGGAAATCTAGAAGTAACTAGTGCAGTTGGTGGAATTGTACAATCTTTGGACAATTGCAAAATATACAATTGTTATAATAGTGGTAATGTTAAATGTACTGGATCTACTCCGACAGCAGGAATAGTGCAGAGTGCAACAGGTAGTATAGATAACTGTTATAATAGTGGAATTGTAGATACTAATTATTATATACAGAATAATGATGGAACCACTAAAAAAATGTTAGCAGGAGTAGTTCTATGGAAAAATGATAGATTAAAATTAAATAACTGCTACTATTCAGAAAATTCTGCACCAGAAGGGGTCTTTTATGAGGAAGATGTTCCAGGACAATACGAAAAAGTAACATTAGATGAGTTACAATCTCAAGAATTTGTTGACAGATTAAATAGTAACAAAGCATCAATAGAATCTGAATATAAACTTAATGATTGGATTTTAGATGGAACACCAAAATTAAAAGCAAGTTCTATGCCAGTAGTAACACAAGATTCAGCAATAATGACAAATAAAAGGGTAGGAAAAACTGAGTACACAGTAACAGTTAATCATATAATAGCATATGGTGAGATTGTTGGGGGAGATAATTACGAGATAGAAGATTGGTATAAGAATGATATTTACTATTATGAGGAAGGTTCTCACTATAAGGTAACACCATCTCAAGAACTGCTAGAAAAATACGATTTAGTGTATACAGCAGGAGAAGAAGAGGGAGATATTAATGCTGATGTGCAAATTAGATATTATTACAAGATTAGAACTTACAACATAACAACTAAAGTTGAAATTCCGGAAGGTAGAGCTGAAAAGGGCGGAGCTATTTCAGGTGATATTACAATTGAAGGTAATAAAGAATATGAAACAGTAGATGAGCATAAAAACAGCACAAAAGATATAACCATAGAGCCAAAACCAGGCTATAGAGTGGCACAAATTCGTGTAATAAGCACAGACGCTAAGGGCAACAAAACCGAAACAATAGTCTATGGTGAAGATGCAGATCCAAAATCTGAAATAAAAGCACGTAAATTAAGAAGCGGCAGTATGACCTTAACAAACTTCGTAAATGTTCAAGCAGACAAAGAAATAATAGTACAATTCGAACCAGATGAAGGAGCAGTACTAGTACACCACTACATAGAAAACACAACAGAAAAAATATCAAAAGATGAATATACAAAAGACATGATAGGAAAAACAGTAGAAACAGCACCAGTTGATAAAGAAAGATACGTTTTAGTTTCAGGTCCAGAAGGCGAAGAAAGAACAAAAACTGTAACAGAAGAACTACAAGAAGTAACATATTATTATCAATATGAATACAGAATAACAACAAACGTAATAGAGCATATAGAAAAATACAAAGATGGAACAGTAAAAACAGATGTAAAAGGTGGAACGATTTCTGGTGAAGATTTAACACCATATGAAGGAGTTCTAAAAGGAAGAGATAACACAAAAGATATTGTAATTACACCAGACGATGGTTACGAAATTGTAAAAGTAACTTTAACAGGTGAAGATGAAATTGCAAAAGACTTCGATTTCAAAGAAATAGCAAAAACAAATGATAAAGTTATTATAGATGAAAATGGAGTAGTAACAATAAAAGGCGGATTCTTTGAAAATATGCAAGAAGACAAGCATATAGAGGTTGAATTTAGAAAGAAATCTAAAGTGATTGTAAAATACTTAGAGGAAGGAACTGAAAAAGTATTAGCAAAAACAGAAGAAGACAAAGCAGAATTCATACAAACAGGTTATGAAGGAAAAGACTTTACAACAGAGCATAAAATAATACCAATATATGAAGATGCAAAACCAGAAATTACAATAGAAGATACAGAAGACTTCACAAAATATGACCAAGTAACACTAAAATCTGTAACAGAAAATGGTTCAAAATATGCAGAGGGAACAATGTATGCAGATGATATTACAATAATTTACTGGTATAAGAAAATTGAAGCAGATGTAATAGAAAGACATATTGAAATAAACGAAAAGAAGGAAACTACAGAAATTGAACACACTACATATACTAAAAAGCTTGAGGAAGAAGTTAAAATAGACAGAAATGAATATGATGGATATATTCCAGTAGATGGACCAAGTAGCTCAAGTGATTTAGTAACAGTTATGAAGGGTACAGAAAACACTAAAACTGTAACACCAGTTGAAGGTGAGACTGTAGAAGTTTGGTATTATTACGAAAAACAATTCAAAATTACAACAGAAGTAAAACCACATGATGAAACAAAAGTAGATGAAACAACAGGAAAAGAAACCAAAGTAAAAGTTGATGGTGGTACGATTTCTAAAGAATATAAGAAAGATGAACAAGGAGAATATGTTTTAGATGACAAAGGTAACAAGATTGAAATTGATTATGAACATGTTCTAAACAGAGGGGACGCAACAAAGGAAATTGTTATAGAGCCAGAAGAAAATTATAGAGTAAAATCTTTAACTGTTAACGGAAACTCTGTTGATTTTGAGAAATTTAAGGTAGATGATACTGAAAAGCTTATAATTCCAGAAACATACTTCAAAGATATTCAAGAAAACAAACATGTTGTTGTAGAATTTGAAAAAATACCAGCAAAAGTAATTGTAAAATACATTGATATTGATACAAAAGAAGAAGTATTAGATGAAAAAGTGGTTGAAGGTGGAATAAAAGATCCATATAATGAGCCAAGAGTTCAAGTAGAAGGTTATATTCCAGCTGGAGAAGAACCAACAAATAACAAAGGAACAATGACAGAAGAGACAATTACAGTGATTTATTATTATACTAAAGAATACAAAATTACAACAGAAGTTAAAGCACATGAAGAAATAGAAGAAAAATCTATTGTGGATGTAACTATTGAAAAGTCAGAAGAAGAAACAAATCCATCTAAAAAAGTAGTTGTTAAAGGTGGAACAATAACAGGTGAATTAACAGAAGAAAATAAAGAACCAATAGAAATTGTATTAAGAGGAAAAGACAGCACAAAAGAAATAATAATGAAGCCAGAAAAAGGATATAGAATAAAATCTATAAAAGTATTAGATGGCAATAGAGAGGGTGCTGAATCTGATACACATACTGTTAAAGAATACGAAATAGACATAAAAGAACTATATAAAAAGGATGGAACTGCAATAATACCAGAAAAATACTTCAAAAACATGCAAGCAGATAAACATATAATAGTAGAATACGAAAAAATACCATCAAAGTTAATAGTAAACTACTTAGAAAAAGGAACAGAAGCTATAGTTGCAGACCAGGAAATTGGAAAAGGATTTGTAGACTATGAGTATGTAACACATGAAAAAGAAATTCCATATTATGAATTACTAAAAGATGAATTACCAGAAAACGCGGAAGGCGTATTAGTTGAAAAAGATACCATAGTAAATTATTGGTATAGAAGATTATTATTCAACATGAAAATAACAAAAGAATTCACAAGTATATTAGTAAATGGAAATGAAAAATTAGGAAAAGACAACAAATTAGCCAAAGTAGAAATAAAAAATAGCGACTTGGCAAATTCAAGCATACAGGTAAAATACAAATTAACGGTAACTAACACAGAAGAAATAGCGGGAATTGCAGTAATAACAGAGCAAATACCAGAAGGCTTTAAATTAAGTGAAAAATCAAAAGCAGAATGGGCATTAACAGATGGAAAATATACATTAACAACAAAAGAATTACAACCAGGAGAAAGAGTAGAATATGAAGTAATACTTGAATGGGATAAAGATGCAAAATATGTAGGAAAATTTGAAAATATTTCTACTATAATATCCACAGATAATAAAGCACAATTTACTGAAGAAACATTAGAAGACAACCAAGATTCAGCAACACTTATAATTGCTATTAGAACAGGTGGAGAAATTACAACACTTGTTATATCAACTGTATTTATTATATTATTAGGAATATTAACAATTTTATTAATTTTCAAAAAAACAAGTACATCTAGATATGTACCAAAACATTACTAATAAAAATACGAAAACATAGCAATATCAAAGCATAAAAAGGAAAACGAAGCAATTCTATATAGAATTGCTTCGTTTTCTTGTCATTTCATGCTCAGGTACAGTTGAATGTTGCCGTTGGAATCAGCAGATTTGTAGCATCTTTCACTGCCCATAATACCGTACTGATAGTGAGAGACCTGCATCCATTCACGGTTAAACTTGGTAACCTTGAACATTTTTGCCTGTTCAGGCAAAAGCTTCTTGAAAGTTGCATACAAATCTGTAGCAATAAAAATTTGTGTGTCATTATTGCTGCGAGTACAGTTTGCAGCGATAATGTCCAACACCTTCCGAGGTGTGATTTTAAGTGTACGTTTTTTCATGTAGAACCTCCATATTGTTGCGACAACATGCTGTATTTCAAGCAAGTGCCTGGGCTTAGTTAGTGTTCTAACATAACATTAAAGAATCACTAACAACGTATAACTAAGCTATCTAGCTTATAATATATATTATACCACATTTTTATGTAAATTACAACTACAACTGCAACTGGGGACGGTTCTGTTTCGCAGATTTTCTGCGAAACAGAAC
>R27__coassemble_635_pt1 | contig 20678 bp, 32 predicted proteins | sample R27__metabat2_low_PE_056 | metagenome-assembled genome bin R27
TTATATTTCATTATAAAATATCACTTTAATTCATTTACTAAGCCATTTATATATTTATCTACTGGATCCTCTTTTTCCATAATTTCTTTTTTCTTTTTTTCTATATAATCAATAGCTTGTTCATATTCTTTCCTATTTAATAAACTACTAATAACATTTAACCATCCTATTAGTTCTTCACTATTCATATTATACACCTCTTTATTAATGCGATTATATCACTTTATATCTACTTTGTAAAATAGTTATTCTTCAAGCAACTATTTTGTAGCGTAGTTAAAATAAAATTGAGTTTGTTCTAAAATATATATTCGAGGGGGTGAACAAATTGATATATGTAAGAGTTAATGAAATATTAAAAACACGAAAGAAAACAAAGTATTGGTTTATAAAAAATATGGGTGGTAGTTATCAGTCTTTATCTAATTTAATGGAAAACAATACTGATAGTATTCATTTTGAAACATTAGAAAAAATGTGCGATGTTTTAGAATGTGAACCCGGAGAAATTATAGTAAGAAAACGAAATATAAAAAGAAAGAAGGTACAAAAAAATGAGCAAATTGTTAAATCAGTATAATGAATTAAAGAAAAAGGATTCAAACATTATTTATATTTTTCGAGTAGGTATTTTTTACAACATTCTAAATGAAGATGCAAGAATAATAAATAAAGCCATAGGCTTAAAACTTACTGATTTAGGTCCTAATTTAATAAAATGTGGTTTTCCAGTTTCCAATTTAGAAAAATACACAAAACTATTAAATGCAAAAGGCATCAAATATCAGGTTATATCTACTCCTGCATCTTCAAATAATATACCAAATACTTCTTATAATAGTATCATTAACTATATTAAAAATATAGATTTAGATAATACTTCTTGTAAACAAGCATTTGATACTTTATATAATATACAACAAAAAATAAAAAATATTCAATAGAGGAGAAAAACTCCTCTATTATTTCATTTGAATACCTATGATTGCTTCTCCAAAGTTTCCTGCATAATCTCCATATTGACGAACCCAAGGTAACCAACCTCTTTGTTTTGTTTTTACTCTATAATCTACATAACCTCTTGTTGATTTTATTCTTATAGCATCAATTGGAGTTCCATATATTCCCGCATAAGATAATCCATTATTGGTATCGTTTGTTTTATAATCCTTGCTGTTAACTTCTCCAAGCCATTCTCCATTTAAAGTATGTGCTTCATATATAATTTGTCCATATTGAGGTTTACATCTTAATCCTGTAATAAATTCATTGTTTACTCCTGCATATCCATTTGGAGTATTATCACACTTGTTAACTTCTGGTAGCCAGTTATTTGTAAATGCTTGATATGTAATTACTCCAGTATAATCAGGCTCACTTGGTTGTGGAGCTGGTTGTACTCCATTAATTCTATTTGCTTCATCACAAATATAAGCTAATTTACTTTTTAAGTAGGCACCTGGACAACTTGTATTTGCAAAAAGACTGTGCCAAGTTAAATTTTTACGCAATACTAATTTTCCTAAATTATTTCTTTTTGCAATATCTGCAACTAATCTAATTAAGCTATTTAATGCTGCATCTGATACTGCCCAGTTACCACCAACCTCACAATTTGAAGTTTCAATTGTTACAGATTTACAATTGCTATCCCAGTTAGAATTAGTCCAAGCTGTATTTGCTTCATCAACATATTGACCAATTCTTCCATCTGAACCAATACCATAATGTGATGATCCACATCTACCTACTTTTTGAAATATATTTCCACATTGTTCAACAGAAAGTATCCCAGCCATGTGGTGAATTGTAATAGCTTCAATTTTACGTCCGCTTCTTCCTACAGTATAGTTACCACTATATGCAGGTACTTTTACATTTACTAAACTAGAATTACTCATTATTTTCTTCCCCCTTTCCATTAGAAAGTTCTTCTTCCATTTCCGGAGTTAAAATTACTTCATCATCTTCCATCAAAATCACACCTTTCTTGATATAATAAAAAAACAGGAAGAAATTCATATATTCTTCCCGTTTTTTATAGACACCGTAATTTTTTTACGGTATTTATTTGTTTTTTGCATCATATGCAACAACAGCAGTTCCAACACCACCAACGGCAGTTATTACTGCTTCAATAATGCTATTTGCGTCTAAATTTTCAATGTGAATTAGTATTCCTATAACAGAAACTATTGCAATAATAATCAAATTTTGAATTGTTATAGGCAGTGTATAATTCCACTCAAATTGTTTTGATACTTTACCCATTATATAAGTAAATAATGTAGTTACTACATACACCAAAAATTGAATAGTCATATTATTGCCCTCCTTTCTAGTGCAAACCAGCACCATTTTTAAAAATTATTACTAAAATTCCTATCGCACTTGTAATTATTGCTGCGATTGAGGTTCTAAACAACCATTTATTATTATCTTTCATTTCTTTTATATCTGTTTCATTCTGTTTACTTCTGTTGTCTGCTTGAACTGCTATCTTTTGAGTTTCGTTATATCCATCTAATTTATTGTTTATAACTGCAAGTTGCGTAAGAACTTCAATTTTGAACTCGTTTAATTCTTTTTCCATTCCGACAACCCTCTCCTCTCTTGTAAACTGAAAAAAGAGCCTTATTCAGACTCTTTCTCTAATTCTTCTCTTACTTGTTCTCTCCATTTTTCTGGGACATCATCTATTGTCATTTTTTTCATTTTTATTTGTAATACATAAAATTTAACTATCGCATTCATAAGACTATACCTCCATATTCAATATTTCAGCAATTACTGCCTCAACTGTAGAAAGTCTCTCTTCATTAGATACTTCCTCCGCTTGATTTGCATATTGGTCTTTAGCAAAATCCAACCACACATTAAACTTAGTATCATCTGCTAAATCGCTCTCTAATGTATCTCTGTAATTGTTTTTTACAATTCTATACATATCATAAGTATAATAGATTTCTCCATCTTCCCTTGAACGCTCCTCAATATTTTCAATTAAAACAATATCACATTTTTCATTTAAAATATTTTCAATAGTATATTTATCTGGTCTTGTATCTGATTTACAGTTTAGATTTACTTCTACCACTTTTAATCACTCCTTTACATTTTTTCATAGTTATATTATAAGGTTTTATGTATTTGTTTCTATAATTGAAACTATTACAATGTGAAAGCCATCCATGATATGAAATCATAGAATACGCATCCGTCTTCCTTATATAACCTCTTTTTACAATTTTTTTCACTCTTCGTTTAATACGAAGGAAATTACTTCTTCTTAATGTTGTATAACCTCTGTAAAACCTGTATCCTAAAAAATCTAGGGGTCTAGCGTCTACCTTAAATAGTTGCCAATTTTCTTTTAACTTTAATCCCTGTGGTTTTAAAAAATTTTCTATTTCTAATTTTATTTTGTGTAATTCTTTCTTATTTCTACCAAATAAAACCATATCATCCATATAACGCAAGTAATATTTTACTTTCATTTTTTCTTTTATAAAGTGATCGAGATCTTGTAAATAAAAATTAGCGAACCATTGCGATGTGAAATTACCGAATAGGTAAACCACTCTCTTTATTGCTATCAATTATTGCATCAATCAAATTTAGTACATCATAATCTTTGATTATTCTTCTAAATTTTCTTTTACAAACATTTTTATCTATGCTAGGATAAAATTTCTTAACATCTAATTTCAAGCAATATTTTGTATTCTTTTTATCATCTTTTAATATTCTTTTTATATATGTTGAACCATAATGTATTCCTCTATTTGGAACACTTGCGCAACTATATTCATACATTCCTTTTAACAATAATGGTTGTAGCTGAAGCATAAGTGACCAATGTATGCACTGGTCTGGAAAAAATGCCGGTTTAAATATAATTCTCTCTTTCTTATTTGCACCATCTTGAATTGTCATTTTTTTATATGGAGATAGTTTTATATTTTTTGTAACCAACATATTATAGAGAATATTGACATTTTCATCAATATTCTCTATAACTCCTGCTACATTGTTTCTATCTTTTTTACCTCTTGCAGCCTCTATTATTGCCTTTTTTATATTTTCTTTGTTGCAGATATCATTATAAAAGTTGCCTTTTCTTTTCATTATTACACCTCTGGTTTCTTATTTTTGTCTATCGGATTTTCACGCCATAATGGGCTTACTAGTCCAATCCAGTTGCGACTCTATTTTGAGCAAGGGCTCTGGAAGATGATGTGTAATAATAAAAATAAAATAAGTACACGACAACCGATGTTCCAATTCGCATTCGAAGAAGTGTTGTTGAAGTTCCAATACCACAAGCCATCGTTAGCCCCATTGTTGAAATTGCCTCCGACATGAGCCACCCTCTAAAATCAGCGAGTAAGAAGCTCGGTTGAACACACATCAAATCCCATTTCTTGATATTATAGCAAATTGAAAAGCAAAAAATAACTACTCTACAACATAGTTAAGTTAGCTGGGAGGCTGACCGCCCCCAGACCCCTGTTTTACTGGTTATCAATAAGAACACGACAACCGATGCCCCAACCCGCAACCGAAGAAGTGAGGCTGAAGCCCCAATACCACAAGCCACCGTTAGCCCCATAGTTGAAACTGCCTCCGACACGAGCCACCCTGTTGCCTGTGTTTTGGTAATAGTAATCTGCCATATATGTAGAGGTACTTCCGCCAACTTCTGTAGGAAATCTAAAGAATGGCTCATCTACATCTAATCCTAGAGTTTTTGCGTATCCGTTTGCATCTGCATTTGTATAAGCTAATGCCTTATATGGATCTGCAAAAGTATCATCAGCATACTGACTATGATCCTTGCAAATATATGCAACATGATCTTTTATGTTTATACCATCAACAAACTGCCATATATTTGCAAATAAGTTTTCAACGCCTCTATAAATCATTGAATGATATCCGTCATTATTTAAGCATCCTGATTTCATTCCTAAGGTATCGCATTGTCCGGTTTCTTGTGCCATTGTACATACAAAGTTATCTATTGCAATATTAACTGCAGCGCCATCAAATGTTAAAGCAGAACCTGTAACAGTTCCATCATCGTAAGCTTCTATTGCTGTAATTTTTCTTGCATCTGCAACTTGTGTTCCTCCGTCAGATGTACCAATTCTTATAATTTGTCCTACATAATATCCTGATGCACTACCTATTACTACCCTATTTGTATTACTTTCTGCTATAAGTGTTTTTAAATATTTACGACTTTGAATACCATTACCCAAAGCACTTTGAGAATTATAATTTGCATATTCTACTAAATAAAGCATTTGTAACACTAAATATCTCCAGTCTAATTGAGAGAAACTATTTCCTAGTGCATTTGCTAAAGTTCTAAATTGAGCTCTAGTTTTACCTGTAGTTGGAACTAATCCACTATAAGAATGCAATACATCAGAAACTACAGAAGCATCATACCTTCCAATAAAGAAGCCATCAACCTCTATAAAACCTGCTTTTGGATAATCAGCTAATAAAATATAATCGTAATCATTTTCTTGATAGATTTTCCAATATGTTTTTGGAATATGAGTAAATACATCTCCATTAGTTCCATCGAACTTGAAGTTTGCATCTCCAAACCATGCATTTATTTTTTTAGTAGTTAAATCATAATTGCAAGATTTAATTTCAGACCAAGGTGCCAAACTATCGAAATCATTTTGTACAGTACCACCATTGTTTGTAGCATTAGCAATTTTTCCAATACTATCAAATAATCTTTCCCAAGCAGTACTTGAATTATTTGTTATTTTTCTTCTAACACCATATACATGACCTCTTGTTGTTTCTATACTATCAACATCTTCTTCTAATTCTTCAATACGAGCATCTAAACTTTCAAAAGTTTTGTCTTTTATTGTAGATTGTCTTGCATTTACTACTTCTTCATCTTTTATATTTATAGCTTTATTTTCTTTTGGTAGTGGATTACCATTTAAAATAAGATTTTCTAAAACATTCTCTTGAGCTCCTTCTTCAATATTTTCTAATTTTTCTTTTTCTTCAGTTGTATAATCTTCCGTTGATAAACCTTTTCCTTCTTCTTTATCCACTTTATCTCCATTCAAATTACCAAATGCTTCATCTATTTTATCCCAGTTGTCATTCATAGCTGATTCAATATCAAAATTACTATTTAAATCCTCATCATCTTGAGTATTCCATTTAAATAGATTTAAATGATTAGTTCTATCTGACATTTTTCTAATCTCCTTTCTATTATATTGTTATTTCGTGACCATTTAAAAAGAGCTTGCCATAAATCTGCAATCCCTCTCCTAAATCTGCTCTATACATTCCACCAACCGCAACACCTTCTGGTGCAACAGCTAACTGTGGAGTTCCAGAGCCTAGTATTAAGTCAAATGTAGATTTTGACAATCTATCTTTGACAGTTACTCTTATATTGAAGTTATTAGTTACTGAAAATCCTTCAGCACCTTCATCGCCTTTTATAAGACCTCTAAAACTGAATTTACTTCCGTCGAATGTTAATGTTAATGGTGATGTTCCTCTAATCCATGTATTTGATGATGTATTTTTATATTCATAATAACACTCTACAATTCCATTTGTTACAGCCCCAAAAGAATGATTCCAGTATTGCCCCTCAAAATATAGTTCTGTTTCTTTTCCAACAAAATTAGTTCTTGCAACTTCTGCTTTAGTTATTTTTATATTAGAATAATCATAATATGCACTAGGACTAATTTGTTTTGAAGTTGAATTTCCTCTTGAATCTATTGCATAAACAGTAAAAACATTGTTTACAACATTATCTATTTGTCCACTAACATTAGATGAACTTGAATACGCAATCTCTTTTTGCTTTTCTCCAATAACTACTCTATATTTACTGATTGTTGCATAATCTTTTCCAACAGCTTTATTTGCCGTTGAAATGTTTACTTTAACATCTGAATATCCCTTAATAATTCCTTGGTTTCCTCCAGTTAAAACTTTACAAGTTTCGTCTGTATCCTCGTATGTAAAATTATTAAAGGTTGGATTTGAATTAGTTACTACAAGGTTACCATACCAATCAACATATTTTGCTTCAGTATCTCCATTCATTGTTGCTATACCAACATTAAAAGCTTGTGAGTTGCTGTTTGGAAGATATTGAAACATTGATTGAATTTGTGCTGCAGTTATTGTTGTTCCACTTTGTGTAATTCTTCTTGTATTATCTGGGGTTTCAAAATATATTTTATATGTACAACCTGCAGGATTATTTATGTCTTTAAACTCTAATTTGTCTGTAGTTGTAATCTGTATTCCAGTTGTAACATCTAATTTAGTACCATTTTTATATAAATTACCCGTTACCTTATTGTATGTATTTTGTTTGATTGTTCCTGTAGTTACTACAACTGAACCATCCTTACTTGTTGCCCTTAATTTAATATTGTAGTATGTATTCATAGAAAGACTTGTAATAGTAAAACTTCCACTTGTACTATTTGGGTTTCCTTTATCTGTCCAAGTAGAACCATCATTTAAAGATAATTCTATTTTTTGAATAGTAATATTGGTTGCCCATTCAACTTGTAATTGACTTAATCCATTGTAACCACTAACATGATTTACATTGTTTTTAGTGAATTTTGTTTGTGTATATGTACTTTGTGTAACAGTTCCACTATCTGTTGTCATTTGTGAGTCTTTTCTTCTTACTCTTATTTTACAATTATATGATGTTCCACTCGATAATCCACTTATAGTAAAGTTGCCACTCGTTCCATCTGTTACATCTAAACCTATCCAAGAACTACCATTATTTGTAGAATACCATAAATAATCTATGGTATTACTTGTTGCCCAATTAAATTTTAACTGTGTTGCGGTTCCACTAACCTTGCTTACCGTAAATTGTGTAATAGATGTATGACCACTTGCTGTTGTGATTGTTATAGTATTGGATTCTGACCATAAACCGCTATCAGCTCTTCTTAATCTTACTTTTATAGTATATCTAGTATTTTCTGATAATCCTCCAATATTAAACCAACCTGACTTGCCATCACTTGCAACAGTATCTCCAGCATCAGTCCAAGCACCACCATTTAATGAATATTGTGTCCAATCTCTTTTAGGACTACATGACCAGTTTACTTGAATGTAATTCCAACCATGTCCTCTTTCTGAGATACTAATACTGTCTAAATATCTAGCAATTTTGGTTAATGCCATACTTCCACTTCCAGAAGCAGAACCAGGCAAATAACTAGCACTTACATTGTCCCAAACACTAAAGCTAAAATCTATTGATTTTGAGCCATCTGCATTATGTGTAACATTCAATGAACCACTTGCAACTGTTACCGTTGATGAACCATCATAACTCATAATGTTACCAGTATAATTTTGTCCTGCTACCCATACACTATATTTAACTGGAATTGTACTTGAATAATTCCAATTCCACCCTCTTTGAATAGGAGATAATACCAAGCTCCAACTTACTGTACTATAATTGTTAGCTCCGTCAGAAACATAACTTTCCCAAACATTTAAAGTAAATTGATGATGTCCTCTTGAGCCATTACCACTACAACTTGCCATTAAAAACTCTCCTTTCCTTATAATTTAGATATCCAGGTTTGTCCTTCAATTTCTTGAAATAATAAACCTGTTATTCTTGCTTTATTTTGTACTTCTAGTTCTTTTGTAACTGTTCCTTTGTCTGTTAATTCTGTTGTTACTTCTCCTGTAGATGAATTATAACTCCTAAAACCGTCTGCATCCATTCTAGTAAATGTATTAGATGTACTTGAATTAACTTGTATTCCTTTTCCAATATTAACTGTATCTGTATGTGTTTCGTTAGGATTTTGAGACCATGCTTGTTTTTCATAGCCTATATTTCCCATTACATCCGCTATTTCTATTGCATCGTTAATATCTGTAGTAAATGAAATTGAAATTCTATTATCAGTAACTCTTATTTGTTTTGAATATTCTCTCCAAGTATCCCCAGTATAATTTAGTTTTTCTGATACACCATTAATTATTACTCTTGTATTATCTAATTGATTTGTGTTTTTATATAAAAACGAAATTGTATATACATCATTTTTTACTGTTGTATCTTGTGACACAGTTCCTATTGATAGCTTATACCCCATACCACTAACAGTATTTTTCTTTGTATCTGTATCAATATAACTTTGAATAGCCTCTCCATCCCAAAATTCAGTATCATAATAAAAAATATTATTTCCACTGTTATTTTTTAAATTTACATTCAATCCTTCTAAACTTTCTCTAAATTCTGCCAATTGATTATTAGTATCTGCTTGATAGTCTGAGATGGTCCTTTGAGTTTCACTAATAGTAGATTCAAGATAATTCATTCTTGAAGTAGAACCTTGTTGTTCTTCAATGATTTCTTGAATTTTTCCCTCTTGTTTGTTAGTAATAATTTCTGTGTTTGTAACCCTCTTTTCAATACTAGTAGCATACTGATATTTGGTTTCACTATATTTAGGTTCTATTGTATTTGCTTTTTCTTTAATCCCAGATGTAATTTCTACAGTTATATTAAATAATATTGTTTTATATTCATTCTCGTGTAAATCTTTCAATGTAACAATATCACCAAATTCAAAATAACCAAATCCAAATGATGTATATTCAAACACATGATAAAACATACCATTTATATGATTGTATATCTCTTCAATAAAATCGTTTCTGTTTTTGTCCATAATTTGATTATTATCAATTCTTATAGAATATCTACCAGAAGCTGGAGGAGTATTAGGATAATAAATATTATCTTCTTGCGGACTCCTTCCTAATACTATTGTGTTATATTCCCCTATTTTCTTACCTAATGTTAATTTTTCTAAATCATTTTCATCAATAGTTTTTCCCGTATCAGTTGGATATGCAACATATAAATCTGTACCCCAAATTTTTATAAAGCCTCCGGCAGTCGCTGCAATCTCGTCCAGAATATCTCTGTATGTGAAATCTGTTAATTCTGCATATTTATCTTCACTTATTATTTTATTAGCATTTGAAAATTCGGTTGTTTTTAAGGTCCAACCGAATTTATCACAAATAGCTCTTAATAAATCTAATACTGTTACTGTCCCCGTTGAGTAATCTAATTGTAAAGGATTATCTACATATTTAATATGACTATCTATCATATGATCGTACAAATATAATTTCAATGAACGAGTTTCTACTTTTTCCTCTTTGTCGTAAACAACAAAATCGCCCCAATCTATATATTCATAATCCTCAAACTCTGAAATTCTTACCCCTAGCTGAATATCTATTATAGATGCACTTTCAATACTCTCTCTTTTTTGATGAGGTATTAAAAATTTCACTCTTGCATTATCTGCATTGCTTACACTCATCTCATTAATTTCTTCAACTGTATATTCTTTGTCTTGGTCCTCTGAAAGATATTTGACTTGTGTTTTATCTACTCTTCTTACAGTTGCTTCGTGTACTTGCTTAACAGTCATTATTTTGCTTTTATCTATTGTTGTGTAATTTTCTATTTCAATTTCTACTTGCCTCATTATTGATGTAAATAAATCACCATGTACAGAATGAGTTAGCTTTTTTACATGAGTTTTATCTAATTTTGTATTACCAAATCCAAGAAGAACATTTAATTGTTTTCCATAAACTTTCATTTTATTTTCATAAGAATTAGTTATGTTTAACATGCCTATCCTCCCCCTCGTTTGGTATTATATTTACTGAAAATGGTTTGTATATAAGGTCCGGCAATCTTTCAATAAACAAATCTTCATCATACTCATTAGCATAAAAATCAGCTGTGCAAAAACAACCATATTTATTATTATAGTATTCTACAGAAAAAGATGCTGAATCAAAAATGAGTTCTAATTCTCTCATTTCATCAGCATCCAATGGCTCTATTTGTAATTGTAATTTAGGAAAGTTTCCTATTAAAGTACCTTTCATAGACCCTGCCATATTTCTTCCAGTATCGGAACTCCACAATTTGTTTCTTTGAATTTTATATTGTATTATACATCTATAACTTTTACCATTTATTTTTAGTAAATCTCCACTATATATTGTTGCCATTTTTAAGACCTCCTTCCATTTGTAGCAAGTACTAATCTAGCTTTCTTTGCTTCTCGTCTTGTTTCTATTTCCTCGCTATCAAAGAAGACTGAAATATTGTTTTCTATTGGAACGTACTCTTGATTACTTCCCATCATCATATTTGAAAATTCTTTTAATGCACCTAGGAATACCTCTCGCATTTTACCCTCTGGTGAAATTATTTCTCCTTGTGTTTTGTTGTCTCCAACAACAGCTAATTGAGGTGTATTTGCCTTAACAAATGCACCTTGTGCTAATCTTGGAAGAGAAATTTCTGAAGCTGTTGGAATATTAAATCCAAACTTCTTTCCTCCTAATTCTGGAACCCAGTCAGGAATATTTATTTGTATCTTATTAAGAGCATTTATCATTCTATTTAATCCTCTAATAACTCCATTTACCATTGACTCAATACCACCAAGAATACTATTGCATACGCCTTTTACTATGTCCCAAATTCCATTAAATATCTTAGAGAATGTTGAAGATACATTTTCTAATCCTCTACTTACGAAACCTTTTATATTTTCTATTACAGTATTGATGGTTCCACTAATATTTCCCCATATAGTTGAAACAGTAGTTTTTATGCTGTTCCATATAGTTGAAGCAGTTTCTTTTATTCCATTCCATATTTTACTCCAAGTATCTTTTATTTTATCTAATGTTTCTGTTATATTTCTTTTTATTGCATTTATTATTGTTTCAATAATATCTCTCATTCCTGGGAAAATCTTATCTATTTTAGACAATAATCCATCCCAAATTTTATAGGCAAAATCTTTTATGCCATTCCATATATTAGTAAAAAATGTTTTTATTCCATTAAGAACATTTGTAATCATTGTTTTTATTCCATTCCATATTGTTGTTACAAATGTTTTAATTCCATTCCATATTGTTTCCCAGTAGAACTTAATAAAACTCAAAACTGATTCAATAACACCTTTTACAATATTAATTGATGTTTCAATTCCACCTTTTATTGAAGCCCATACAGTTTCAACAATTCCTTTCATAGCATCCCAAATACCTGAGAACATCTCTTTAATTCCATTCCATGCCTTGTCCCAATCTCCAGTAAATGCTCCAACTATAAAATCAATTAAACCTTTTAAGGCTTTAATTATTCCTCCAATAGTATCTGAGATTCCTCCCCAGACTTTTTGAATAGTTTTCCATATACTTTCAATTATTGGTACTATTTTAGGAATTAGGTTTGCTATAATCCAATCAATTAAAGGTTTTATCCATAACTCCCATAAAGTTTGAATTGCTGTTATTATAGAACTAACTAAACCAGCTACATTATCAACAAATGGTTGTAAATGTTGCTCCCACAATGTACTAAATCCCTCTGCCAAATTTTCTAGCATAGGGACTACATATTGATTATAAACATCTAAAAATTTACTAAAAGTATCACTTAAACCTGTTTTCAAACTGTCCATAAGTGGTTTAATGCTATTATCATAAACCTTATTCCATTTGTCTCCAACATAAGTAAATGCTTTTGCTAATGTATTTGTCATTTTTTGAATAGGCTTTAATACATTGTTAATTGTTTTCTTTAATTTTTCTGAATTATCTATAATAGGTTGGAATAATAACCCTCTTATATCTCTTGCAAATTTCGCTGTAATCTCCCTTGCACTCATAATTGGATTTGCAAACATTGCAATTATATCTGCTCCAATTTGTTTTGCAGTATCAGATTTAAAGACATCTGAGATTTCTCCCAATGCTTGATATGCATTTCCTGTTATAGCCATGTCTTCGCTCGTAATATCAAACATATTGCATATATGAGTTTTTATTCTATCTATATTTTGAGATATATAATTATCAATACTTCCAATTAAGCCTTCTGCAATATTTACACCAATTCTAGCCACTGCACCAGTTGCTTGTCCTAGTGAATACAATAGAGTATCAATCCATTGTTCTGCAGAATAAATTACATCAGAGTCTGTCCATATATCAATTATGCTTTGTTTTAAGCCTTGTAAGTGACCTAATATTCCTTTGAAATTTGTATCTCCAAAACTTATATCAAATCCTTCTTTAAATATGCTAGCTAATTCTTTTGCTTTTTCTATTACAGAGTCGAAAGCACTTGAGTCTTGTTCTAATGCTGTAGATACGCTTAAAGCTTCTGACATTCCCGCCAAATCTCCAGCTCCTCCACCACCAGAGCCACCACTTCCTGACCCCGAATCGCTATTATCATCTAGCTTTGTCATTTCATCCCAACCAGCTAACGATTTTTTGATTTTTTTAGCTGATTTGGCTGCACTATCTCCAATTCCTTCTACTGCTTTTGATGTATTATCTGCACTAACAGCCATATCTCCAATTCCATTTGAAACTGTTTCTACGCTGTCAGCTTTTAATCCAAATAAAGACATCAAACCCGCTAATGCAGTAAACAACTTTGTTACTGCATTTGTTGCTGTAGTTATTATTGGAATAAATAATTTGGCTATTGGCTGTATTACATTTCCAATAGTCGTTTTTAAATTAGTAAATGCTGTATTTAATTGTGCTAATTTACCTGAATATGTATTAGCATAAATCGCAGCATCATTACTTTGAAATTTAGTTTCTTCTAAAATTCCATTTACTTCTGCCTGTATTTTTTCAGCTTGTGTAAGATTAGCTGTTGTTTTCCCAATTGATTTAGCATAATCTTCCCACATTTTAGCAACATTCTTTGTTACACCAGCATTATCAACAACAACTGAATTTTCATTTTTTAAACCTTCTGTTGCCGTTTGTACCGCCTCTCCTAGTGTATATGTACTTTGCCTTGCAAATGTAGCACTATTTTTTAAAGCATTCATTGTCTTTTGTATTTGTTCGGAACTGTAACCTCTTAATGCCAAATTCTTGTAAGCAGCTACTGCATTGTTTAACGGTACTAAACCATCTGAAATATAATCTTGAATAAATTTCTTTGCTTGATCATAACTTTTCCCTTGGCCAGTTAATATTGAATTCAATCCTATCCATGCATTTGAAGTTTCAGTCGCAACTTTCAAACATTCTTTTCCAAACTGAACTATTTTTGTTACGGAAAAAGCTACCGCTGCTGCCTTACCGATTTTAGATAATGAAGCTGATATTTTAGAAGATGCTGTATTTGCTTGTTTATCTATATTATTTAGTTGAGAACTAAATTTGTCGCTATTTAAAATTAAACTTAAATCTATCTCGCCAACATTTGTGCTCAATTATTTTCACCCACTTTCTTTTTTACTTAGTGCAATAAACATATTTTTAAAATCATTCATTGCTTTTTCGTAGGTTTCTTTACTCATTTGAGACGCATTTTTGTTTAACCATTCATTTCTAATTTGTTTTTCCCATGACGAAAAATTTTTAATTGCTTCTGGATCTTTTTCACTCCTAATACGGACTATGTTTCCAAGAGGAGTGTCGGGTTTTAATCCAGCAATATCGCTCATCAATTCCCCCCACTCTAAAATATCTATCTCTTTTCTTATGCTATAGCCGTATTGTGTTTTTAAACTTGAAGCTATTAAATCCCAATCATCAAATAAATCGTACCATGTTTCGTATCCCTCTTCATTATTGAAATCGTTTCTCCATTTCCTCATAAGAAACCTCATTTACAATTGCTGACAAAGCTACAATTATTGCTCTTAATCCTGGTATAGTAGGTTTCATTGCTTTTACTGTTTCTAACGCATCTTTTCCCATTAAGCTTTCAATCATTTCATACATTGTTTCTATTGAAAATTCTTTATCTTTTATTTTTTCTTGTACTAATAAATATTTATCAGCACTTGTATCTACTTCAAATACCTTGTCCTCCGCTAATTTAATTGTTTGTTTCTCTTTTCCTAATTTTGAACTAATATCTATTTGAGCCATTTTAAATTCCTCCTAAAATTAAATTTTGATAAAAAAAAAGCCCCAGTACTAAAAAGTACTGAGGCATTTTTTATTTTATTAAGCTGCTGGTGTAACTGTTGGTTTGCCATTAGACATAACCTCAAATTCTAAAGGTCCTACATTTGTACTATCTCCTGTACCAGCATTAGATACAGAAAGAATACAATCAAATTCCACCTTTGTACCATCTGCGAATTCCCATTCGAATTTAGTTTCAACGTCTGCACCAGTTGCAAATAATTTTGATGCAACATAGTCATTTCCGTCATCCCCAACATTTCTCTTTCCTGAAATGCTGATTGAGAAACCTTTACCAGTTTGCATTCTTCTAATCCATCCTTCTGTTGTCATTGGTGTCCATTCTTCAATGTTATTGTCCATTGACAAAGAAAATGTTTCGCAATCTGCAATAGTTTTCATATCTGCAGCTTGAGACGTTTTACCTGCAGTTCCAATTTTAAATATATTATCGAAAACTGGAAAAACTCCACTTGTAACAGTTGCCATTTTCTATTCCTCCTTTTTATAATAAAATATAGCTTGTATTACCCTCTCATAAACATTGGCATTATCTGTTCCAACATCTATTGGTTCAGGCACAAGCAATCTAATATAATTAACTACATTATCGTTAATTTTGAAATTTCTTGAATTTAATAATTTATAATATAATTCAAGAGCCTTTAATTCAGTTTCTTTAGCATTCTTATTCCAATGAATTAAAATGCTAACAGGTTTTTCAAAAACCTTTGTATTACTTAAACCTCCAACCGCAATGTTTGGAGGATCACTTGTTTGCAATTGATATATACCAATAGCTTTTTCCTTTTTATTATCTAATTTACCTATATAAAAATAATCCGCTACTATATAGCCAGATTTAAATAATTGTTTAACAGACAGGTCGTTAACATCTTTAACAGCCATCTTATTGATATCTTCAACTGTTTTGGTGTCTAATTTAATCAACCAATCTTTTATATCTGCTAACCCTAGCATTACAATCCAGCCTCCTTCTTATAAAACTGTGAAAATGCTTTTGAGCAGAAATCTTTGTCCTTACCACTTATCCATGGCTCGTACCAATTACCTCTTGCATTAGCATTTTCTTTTGTTTGAAAATTATACTCTGGATGAAAATACATCCTTCTAGCATATGGTGTAGATGTGACTAATTTTACAATTCCTTTTTTACTTTCATTATAGTTTGGAAATGTATATTTTCCTTGCATATCTCCGCTATCAAAAGGCATTACCTGGGCTTTTACCACTTCAGTATGTAAGGCTTCTATTGTCATTTCTAGGGATTTTATGGCTGCTCTATCCAATTGCTTAATTTTTGGAACATTTAATCTTACTCTTGAAGTTACACATTTCATTATATAATCTCCAATTCTGTATAATTTACTGTTCCATCTGGATTCCTTGCTTTAGTTCCTCTGAATATCTGTCGTTTTTCCCCATATACAGTCACTTCTCCTCCAGAAATAACTGGGAGATTAGGAGCAATATCTTTACAGAAAAAAGCCTTTGCGGATAACTCAATTATGACTTTCTCCGCAGTTAAAACTTTTCTTGCTTTATCTTGATAATTACATTTAAAATCATCATCTAAAACAACTATTGGCTCTCCTTCTTCGGTTGTTCCCTCTCCATATAAAACAACATGAATATCAGTTTTACAATCTTTTTCTCTTACTAATTGTGGATATATCATATTACCACCCCAAAATTCTACAAGTTAATCCAGTTTGACCTAATAAGCAATAATCTTTTTTAGGTATAGCAATTCCATTTTGGATTTCAACATTCCATTTTTCGCTAAATCCCATTGACACACCATTTATAGAATAACTAGAAAGAGGAGTTTGTAATAAATCAGCATTTTCAAATTCAAAATCAGCTAGTTTACATACAACTTTCTGAACAATTTCTTTTTGAAATGCTGTTAGATTATCAAATCCTCTCCCAACTATTCTATTAAATGTTAAGGTGTCAACATCTCTGCTTGCATCCTCCAGTTTTTTTTCAATTTCATCTTCTGGAATTATTTTTCCATTATAGGTATTTAAATAATATTCTTTGCTAACATAAGATGTCATTTACAACACCTCACTTATTCATTTTTTCCTTTTTCAAGTTGTTTTGTTAATTTTTCTACTTGCTTTGTTAACTCTGCATTAGCTTTTGTTAACTCTTCATTGCCTTTTACTAATTCATCTTTTTCAGATGTTAAAGTTTCATTGGCTTTAGTTAACTCTTCTACTTGCTTTGTTAACTCTGCATTAGAATTATTAGCTTTTGCTTCTGCAAGCTCTTTTTCTAATTTTTGATATTCAGAGTATTTTATTGTCTTCTTTGGTGAGTATTCTATAACTTTTCCTTCATCATCAATTATATCGTACCCCTCATTCAAATACATTTGCTTATTTGCATCTGTTACTCTGTACTCTTTATTTGCTTTAACTGCTTTCATCGTTTTTCCTCCAATCTTTTTTTAATTATTGGGCTGCATTTATAATACATCCATTTGTAATTAATTCATCAATAGCGAAAGTACCATTGTATTTTCTGTTTTGATATAGATAGTTATCAGATGTTCTACTATCATGTCCTGGAGTAAATACTTTGATATAAGAATATTTAACCCTTGAAACTTGAGCTTCTGGATCAATTAAGATGTAGTTGATTTGTTTTCCAGTTTGTGCAACTGCATATCCATCAGTAAAGTCAAATGCAGTTTTAAGTCTAGAACTTGGAACTGTTACCATTTTCTTGATATCATCTACACCTTTGATTCTTCTATCAATATTATTTTCAGAACCAACATTTAGCATTCTAGTAATACCTTGAGCATTTTTTAATAATTTTTTAACTGCTGTAGTTGTGTACATGATTACTCTATCTAATGGAACTCCAGCATCTTCTAATGCTGCTAAATCATCATCTAATTCAGATAAAATGTTAGCTTCTGTTAATACTGTATGTTTAACTGTTCCACCAGCTCTTACAAACTCTGAATATAGTTTAGAGTATGTATAACAATCTTGCTCTGGTATAGCTTGAGTTTTATCAAATCTCTTTTGAATATTTGCAATTGAAACTACTAAATTTGTTTCATCTACATCCATTGGATCTAATGGGAACTCGATATCTCTATCGTGATCTAATGAAACTGTTTGGTAATCATTAGCTGCAGCACCTGTATTAAATCCTAATGAACCTCTTACGTGGTCTTTATAACCACTAACACTTAATTTTGGTATTTTTAAGTTTTTACCGTTAACTATTTGTAAATCTTGATTTGAATGATATAGGTCTATTGATGTTAAATCATGCCCATATAATTCTCTTAAATGGTTGCTGAATATATCAGCGTATTCATAAACTGCCATTTTTCATTCCTCCCTTAACTTTGAAAAATATTTTTTAATACATCATCCACACTTGGCTGTGCATTATTGTTATCGGCTCCGACTTTCACGAAACCTTTATTTTGTGAATTTTGAGGTTTTAATTGTGGCAAATCCTCTAACACTTTTGTTAAAGCATTTGTAACCTCATCTTTTACAACTTCTCCCTTATCATTAACCGTTGATTTTAAATCAACCATTTTAATTAAATAAGGAATAGTTTTTGCATCAACACCCAATTCTAATGCACATTGATTAGCAACTTGGTTAATCTGCATTTCTAATACTTGAGCTTTTAAAGATGCATTTTCATTTTGAAGGTTTAAGCTATTCTCATTGGCTTCTTTTTCCCTTTGAGCTTTGTTATTTTTGAAATCCACAATTGCAGTTTTCATTTCTTCTTCGCTTAATCCTTGTTGGTGAAAATAGCTTTTTAATATGCTATCTTCTGTTTTTGCATTTCTCCCATCCACAATTGCTTGTATTTTGTCATAATCTATACCTGCATTTGTATTAGTTTGATTTGCATTACTGTTTTGCCCAGTAGTGTTTTGGGCTTGGTTTCCGTTTCCATTTTGATTTACATCTGTTGGATCTGGCATAATCACTACCTCCTTTAAAATACTTTTTTAAGTCTTGAATTGACTATTAGCACATGCTTTTAAAGACATCAGTGTTTGGTCGAAATATAAAAAACAAGTACTATTTTTCAGCACTTGTTTTTTCTTCTTTTTTATCTTCTTTTTCCGCTTCTTCAGCAACATCATAAGGCGATTTTAATATTTGTTTTTCTCTTTCTTTTGAAACTTTTATTGACTCGCCTTTTTTGTATTCTTTTCCAGTTTCTCTATCTGTAAAATCTCTTTTTGCTTTTAGTCCCATTTTATTTTACCTCCTATAATATTTTTATAAATTTTTGATATTGTACTGCAACATCGTACTCTATCCTGCATCCTCTTGCTGTATTCCACCCTGGCATAAATACAACACCATCTACTTTTCCTATTGTTTCAATAGATTTTGATAAGTAAAATAATGCTGTATCGCAGTCTTTAGGTGTTTCTTCAGCAAATATTGTATTTACCACTTCATATCCTTCTTTTTCTAATTGTTCCACTAAAGCCCTTCTTTCAGCTTCAATTTGCTCTGTAGTTTTCCCACGCATTGGTTGACTAATCATTAATTTCATTTTATTTTTCCTCCATATTTATACATTTATTTTCAAACTTTTTATAAGCATCAAAATACAATTCTTTTTTATCTCCGTTGTATGTTAATTCATAATACATGCCATCAAATAAACTTGTGCTTAATAATGCTTTATGATTTTGCAATGTTTTACAATACCAAACCACAAAGACTTCAAACTCTGGAATATTATCGCTTTTATCTAAATGTTCAATTGCATATTGTTTTATTAATTCCTTACATTTTTCAATAAATTCTTTACTTCCCATTTTAACAATCTCCTTATCCTCTTATTTGGTGCCAAACACCTTTTATTTTATTAGTTTTCATTCTTGCTCTTAATATTTTTCTGCAAAGCCCTCTATTATATACTGGGCGTGTTTGTTGTTTTGATTGTCTACTCATCTTTATTCTCCTCTCTTGTTATTCCTTTTATTGCCCACATCTGAGCTTCTTCTAATTTAGTATATGCTAATGATGTCTCTCTTCCTTTTTCGCAATTTATATCTAATACATCATACATATTAGAAAAAGAACTGCGAATTAAATCAATTTTATCTTGCTGTTCTTTTGTAACATCTTTATATTCTGCTCTAGGATTCATTTTTTCACCCCCTTAATATGACAAACGCTCGACATCTAAAAAAAGTCGAGCGTTAATATTATATTTAATTCTTTTTTAATTCTTCAGCGAGATATTTTTCGTATTCTTTCATTGTTTCTTCTCCATGAGCCCATCCTCTTGGTGGTTTTTTATATTTTTCTTTATATTCTTCGTATAATTCGTTGGCTTTTTCACTTAAATGTGCCATAATTTCATGCACTCCTTTCTTAATTCTTTCAATGGTGGGATTTCATTTAGTAACTCTTCTACTACACTATTACCCACTATTTCAGAACTCAATAAATTAGCAGCTAATTCATTTATAACAATTGTATCATTTACCCAGTATTTTGCTTTATGACCAACTTTTACTGGTAATTTTCCATTACTCAATGCTGATAATATATCTC
>R27__coassemble_684_pt1 | contig 19476 bp, 21 predicted proteins | sample R27__metabat2_low_PE_056 | metagenome-assembled genome bin R27
GTATCAAAATATAAAGACAATTTTATATTAAAAGGTGGAATGCTTATATCTGCTATACTAGGGATGTCTAGCAGATCGACAATGGACATGGATACTACTGTTAAAGGTTTTGAATTAACAGAAGAAAATGCATCAAAGATTTTACAAGAAATATGTGCAATAAAACTAGATGATGATATAACTTTTACAATGAAAAAAATCGAATTAATACGTGAAGATGATGATTATAATGGATATAGAGCAACATTTGAAGCAAAGTATAAAAACGCTATGCCTGTTATATTCAAAATTGATATTACAACAGGCGATGCGATTACATATAAAGAAATAGAATATGACTATAATCTTATGCTAGAGGACAGAAAGATTCCAGTATGGTCATATAACCTTGAAACAATTCTTGCAGAGAAGTTTGAAGCGTGTATCAAAAGAGGAATCGCAGGAACTAGAATAAGGGATTTTTATGATGTATATATGCTTATTAATACGCAAGAAGATAAAATAAATAAAAAATTATTAAGAGCTGCAATTAATTTAACATCTGAACACAGAGAATCATTAGATTTAATACATAACTGGAAGCCAACATTAGAATTACTAAGAAATGATGATGATATGAAGAAAAGATGGGAAGTATATCAAAAGACATATTTTTATGCTAGAGAGATACAATATGAAGAATTAATGGAGAGTATTGAAAAAGTTGGAAAGATTTATGATAGATATAATAAAAGTGCTACAAAGAATCAAGTAAAAAAAGATGAAGTAGTAAAAAAATAAAAATAGGCACTGCAAAAAGTCTGAACAATTGACTTTGGCAGTGTTTTGTTATATAATAAGATTTGAATTTATGAAAATATAAGAAACAAGGCAAGTAGTATAAGGTTATGAAAAACCTATGTTCAGTATACTATTTGCAAATACACAGGAAGGTTAGCATACAATAATACTAACCGAAACCCAAAAACCAAGATGTATTTATTATGCAGGAGGTATATAAATGGATGAATATCAAATTGAGTTTGATTCTGACTTCATGGCAGCACTTGTAAAAATGATGGCGGAACAAAATGACGGGACAGGAATCGAGTTCGCGGAACTCATACAAATTGCAGCTGACTACCAGAAAATAATTTTGGAATATTCGGACAACAGTATTAAATGCTATAAACGAATGGTGGAGAACGGCGAAATGTCTGAGCGGTTATTCGAATTATTATCGAATAAAGAAATTACAGAAAATGATTACGAAAATGCCAGCGAAGACGTAAAAGAGGAGTACAGAGAGTTTTGTAAAAAGAGTATGAAGGGAGAAGTTAACAGAATAGAGTTACAGGAAACTTATGTAAAAGCAATTCAACTTCGAAGGAGACTGCTAAAAGCACATGCGGATTATCTTCCGGCGATTATAAATGATTATGATTTGCCGGAATCCTTAAAGTATGGAATTTGCAATGTTGTTGCTGATATGCAAAATCAGTTGAATACAATTGTTCTTCAATCTTTGACATGAGTTCATAAAGACGGATAGGTTTAAATACTTATCCGTCTTTATATGTATAATAACTCTTGACAATTGCTAAAATACATGTTACCATAAATACATATCCAAAATATGGAAAAGAGGAAATGATTATGAAGTTAAGAATATTTTTAAACCAACTACATCATCATCGTAGGGGCTTGTAACTTCGCAAAATTAATGCGTAGGTACAGGCTTAGAAACCATGCCTACGATAGTTTGAAAATGTTTAAACATAGATTTTTAAATAACTATTTGTAGGTAACAAAAAACTTGCAAATAGTTTTTTTGTATATTATAATCAATGTAAATTCGAGGAGGAAATTATTATGAATGAAAACAAAGTATTACCAAAAACATTACCAGGTTTTATGGAGTTATTACCAAATGAACAATTATTATTTAATGAGATAAAGGAAAAGATTCAAAAAACATACGAAAAATTCGGATTTTTACCATTAGACACACCAGTTATTGAATCAGCTGAAGTATTATTAGCTAAAGCAGGCGGTGAAACAGAAAAACAAATATACAGATTTAATAAAGGAGAATCAGATTTAGCATTAAGATTCGATTTAACAGTTCCGCTAGCCAAATATGTAACAGAAAATTATAATGATTTATGTTTTCCATTTAGAAGATATCAAATAGGAAAGGTATATAGAGGAGAAAAAGCACAAAGAGGTAGATATCGTGAATTTTATCAATGTGATATAGATATAATAGGTGAAAATGAATTAAGCTTATTAAATGATGCAGAACTACCAAGTGTTATATACAATGTTTTTAAAGAATTAAAGTTTGGAGACTTTACTATTTGTATTAACAACAGAAAAATTTTAAATGGTTTATTTGATGCGCTAGGATTAAAAGAAAATTCAGTAGATATATTAAGAATAATAGACAAAATAGATAAAATAGGTAAAGAAGCGATAGTAAAAGAAATTAGTGATTTAGGTGTTTCAGAAGATAAAATAAATACAATAATGAATTTCATTGAAATTACAGGAAATGTACAAGAAACAATCCAAGCACTAAGAGATTTAAATCTTAACAATGAATTATTTGAAACAGGTGTAAATGAATTAGAAGAAGTTAGTAAAAATATTAAATTATTTGGTGTACCAGAACAAAATTATAAAATTGATTTAACAATTGCAAGAGGATTAGATTATTATACAGGAACCGTATATGAAACATTCTTAAATGAATATAAATCACTTGGAAGTGTATGTTCTGGAGGAAGATATGATAATTTGGCCGAATATTACACAGATAAGAAATTACCGGGTGTTGGAGTTTCAATTGGATTAACAAGATTATTTTTCCAATTGAACGATAAGAAAATTATAGAAGCGGGAAATAAATCTATTTCAAAAGTATTGATTATTTCAATGGCAGAAGATTTATCTAAATCTATTGAAGTAGCTACAGAATTAAGAAATAAAGGAATTAATTGTCAAGTATATACTGATCAAGGTAAAGTTAAAAAACAATTTAACTATGCAAACAGAAATAACATTCCATATGTAATTGTAATTGGTGAAGATGAAATTACTAACAACGTTGTTTCGTTGAAAAATATGGAAACTGGAGAGCAAGTTATAGTTGCTTTAGAAGATGCGATTAAAATTCTAAAATAAAAATAATAAAAGAGCTTACGGTATACACTGCAAGCTCTTTTGTTGACAAATTGCATTAAACATGATATTATACAAACGCAAAACAGCTAGACAAGTCTAGCATCATCAAAACAAACCGCCATATAGCAAAATCCATAGGAGGGATATTTATGTCTAAGGCGAAGAAGAAAACAAATGCAAGTCTGAACCAGATACCGGCAGCAGATGCACAACTGGCTAAGCGGATCGCAACGTACGTTTTAAGTGTGTTGGATTCGAAAAAGTCTGTGTGCGTTTACTATGATGAAATGGATCCTGAACACAAAATTCGTTTCAAGGGAGATCAGGGCGAATATGATATCTCCGACTGCTACCATGTATGGGTTTTTACAGCGGTTAAGAAGTATCTTGATAAATCCGGGTGGGTCCGGGTTATTCTTGACTGGAATTACCGCTACGAAAACAGTGTTGTTACATGGTTGAGAGCAGAAGCAATTCCCGGCAGAAAAAAGACATATGATATCGATACATGATAAAAGCAAAATACTCAATTCTTATTAAGGATTGGGTATTTTGTTTTTTTTAGGGACGGTTCTGTTTGGCAGATTTTCTGCAATTAGGGACGGGGCTAATAAAGTAATGATTTTTTACACTGTCTCTAATTGGACAAAATGTCGCATTCATCCATGTCCACAAAATACAAAAAAATTTCAATCCAACTATTGACAAAATAGGAAAACTTCTGTATAATTTTATGGTGACGATTAAATTAGATAAAAATTAATATATAGAAATATATAATTCTAGGTAACATAAGGAGGGAATTAAAATGGCACAACCAAAAAGAAGATGGTCAAAAGCAAGAACACATTTAAAAAGATCTACATGGCAATTAAAAGCACAAAATTTAGTAGAATGTCCTCATTGTCATGAAACAATGATGCAACATAGAGTATGCCCAAGTTGCGGATACTATGATGGAGAACAAGTAGTTTCTGTTAACGAGGCTGAGTAATAAAAAATGAACGATTTTTTTGTCGTTCTTTTTTTTTATGCAATTAGGGACGGTTCTGTTTGGCAGATTTTCTGCAATTGGGGACACGTCTTAGAATAGTATTTATAGGAGAAACAAATGAATATTATAACAAAAACAATAAAACATTTCATACTTGTATCTAGGCATCGTTGGTATGTTTTTCAATGTGCTGTAAAAGCTGGAATACCATATAGAGGCTTAGTACATGATCTTTCAAAATTCTCTCCAACTGAGTTTTTTGAGAGCGTTAAGTATTATAATGGTGATAGGAGTCCACTTCACGTATGTAGGGAACATATAGGTTATTCTGAATCATGGCTTCACCATAAAGGAAGAAATAAGCATCATTTCGAATATTGGGAAGATATGTCTAAATTCGAAAGAATTGGCGTTTTTCCACCATACAAATACATTGTTGAGGCTGTATGCGATAAAATTGGAGCTGGTAAGGCATATAACAGAGAAAAATGGACTCAAGATGAACCATACAAATATTGGACTAATATAGAGAAAAAAGCGCCGGTTACAAAACATCCTGCGACGGTTGAGTTTATGGATACAGTTTTAAAGAAAATTGCAGATGAAGGTTTGGACAGTGGCTTAAACAAAAATTTCTTAAAAATGACCTACAATAATATGATAGAAAAGTATCAAATTAAAAGATAAACTAAGTTTTCAATTTTTTAACATTATATATATTTAAAAGAGGAGGTTTTTATGGAAAAGAGAAGCAAGTACAAGATTTTGCACAATTCTAAAATCGCAAAAGATGTTTACAAAATGATTTTAGAAGGTAACACATCATCAATTGCAAGATGTGGTCAATTTATTAATATTCAACTTGATGAATTATATCTTAGAAGACCAATTTCTATATGTGATTATGATGAAAAAACAATTACAATTATCTATAAAGTTGTTGGAGAAGGTACTGAAAAGATGTCGCAATTACCTATTGGACAAGAACTTGATGTTCTTACAGGATTAGGTAATGGATTTGACATCAACTGCGAAGGTGATAAGCCATTAGTAGTTGGTGGAGGAGTTGGTACACCTCCGTTATATAGATTGTGCAAAGATTTAATATTAAGCGGAAAAAAGCCTACTGTTGTATTAGGATTTGCATCAAAAGATGATGTTTTTTATGAGCAAGAATTAAAAGATTTAGGAATTGATGTTTATGTTGCGACAGTTGATGGAAGCTATGGAACAAAAGGATTTGTTACAGATATCATTAGAAATCTAAATGATTATACATATTTTTATGCGTGTGGTCCAATGCCAATGCTTAAAGCTTTAACAAACGAAGTGGGTATCAGCGGACAATTAAGCTTAGAAGAACGCATGGGATGCGGATTCGGAGCATGTATGGGATGTACAATAAAAACTAAGAATGGATATAAAAGAGTGTGTAAAGAAGGACCAGTGTTCAGAAGGGAGGAATTAATATGGGAGGAATAAAAGATTTATCAACAGAACTTAGTGGCGTAAAACTTGATAACCCAGTAATTCCTGCTAGTGGAACATTTGGTTTTGGTTATGAATTTTCAGATTTTTATGATATAAACATTTTGGGTTCAATTTCATTCAAAGGAACAACAAAAGATGTTAGATATGGCAATCCTTTACCACGTATTGCTGAATGTAAATCTGGATTAATAAATGCCATAGGACTTCAAAATCCAGGAATTGATAAAGTTATCTCAGAGGAATTACCAAAATTAAGACAATGCTTTAAAAAACCTTTAATAGCAAACATAAGTGGATTTTCAATTGATGAATACAAGCATTGCTGCGAATTAATAGACAAAGAAGATCAAGTTGAAATTATAGAATTGAACATAAGCTGTCCAAATGTTCACAATGGAGGAATGGCATTTGGTACAAGTCCAGAAGCTGCAAAAGAAGTTACACAAGCTGTTAAATCTGTTACAACAAAGCCTGTATATGTTAAATTAACACCAAATGTAACAAACATAGTAGAAATTGCAAAAGCAGTAGAAGAGGGAGGAGCAGACGGTATTGTTATTATAAACACTCTCCTTGGAATGAGAATCAACTTAAAAAATAAAAAGCCAATAATTGCAAATAAAATGGGAGGTTTCTCAGGACCAGCAATATTCCCAGTTGCGCTTAGAATGGTATACCAAGTATATGAAGCTGTTAATATTCCAATTATTGGTGTTGGTGGAATAGAAAAAGCAGAAGATGTTATTGAAATGATGCTAGCAGGAGCATCAGCAATTGAAGTAGGTGCTGCAAACTTACGAAATCCATATGCATGCAAGGAAATCATCGACGATTTACCGAGAGTAATGGATAAATATGGAATCGACAGTTTAAAAGATATAATTGGTAAAGCACACTGAAACAATTGGGGACGGAGGAAAAATGTTTCAAAATGTTACACTTGGGGACAGAGGAAAATGTTTTAACAGGTGGGCATAAAATATAATTCAAAAATAGAAAGGAAGTATTTATTATGGAAAATTTAGAAAAACAAATTGCAAAAGATTTATTATCAATTGAGGCTATATTTTTAAAGCCAGACGATCCATTTACATGGGCAAGTGGAATTAAAAGTCCAATTTATTGTGACAACAGATTAACATTAACAGCTCCAGAAGTTAGAACAAGAGTTGAAAATGGTTTAGCAGAAGTTATTAAAGAGAATTACCCAGATGTAGAAGTTTTAATGGGAACAAGTACTGCAGGTATTGCACATGCTGCAATTACAGCTGATATATTAAATTTACCAATGGGATATGTTAGAGGAAGCAGTAAAGATCATGGTAGAAAAAATCAAATTGAAGGTAAATTATTGCCTGGACAAAAAGTTGTTGTTATTGAAGACTTAATATCTACAGGTGGAAGCGTTATAGATGTTGTTAATGTACTAAGAGAAGCTGGAGCTGAAGTTCTAGGTATTGCAAGTATATTCACATACAATATGACAAAGAGTAAAGAAAACTTAGCTAATGCTAATGTTCAAAACATAAGCTTATCGAACTTTGACGTAATGGTAGAAGTTGCAGCTGAAGAAGGATACATTAAAGAAGATGATAAAGAGAGATTAATTGCATTTAGAAACAATCCAAGTGATGAAAGCTGGATAAAATAAGATTACATAATCCCCCCTTTTGAAAGAGGGGATTTTTTATTTTGGAGCATCAATCGATATAATTTTTAAAGTGACGTGTCCCTAAATAAAAATTCTTGCAATTTACATAAATGTATGATAATATAGTATCATTAAAAATTATCAGGCTAAACGCCTGTGGTTCGGTTGTAGGATGGACATCCGCGTTTCAGTACAATCGATATAAATTAGTAAGAGTTGGTGTTAATGACGATTCATTGCACTAACAAAGCCAAAAGCAAGTAAACTAAAAACCTGCGCAACAAGAGGATTTCATATTATGAGGAAATTTCAAATCGGAGAGATCATTTTTATGCTTGATGCAGGTCTGGAAGATGAACCAGTGCAGAATCAGGCAATGATTTTGTCTATTGATGAGACAGAAAAAATTCTGCATGTGGTAGTAACTGAAAATGATGGTTGGATAAATCTTGCTTTTGAAGATTATCAGCACACGTTTTTTGATACAGCAAAAGAAGCAGACGAAGCAGTGAAAAAACTACCGAAGCCTAACACCACGGTGTACAGAATAAAAGACAAAAAAATAGAGACACAGGTCACTAAATGTGTTGATTTTATTCCTCGCCAAAACGGAACATGTGAATTATCAGTGATTTTCGATTTTAACACAAATGACTATTCTCCGGTTAGGGAGATTGGCAGCACCATGTTTAACAGCAGAGCGGAGGCAGAGATGCACATTGGGATGTAAAGAAAGCACATTCTCAACTATTAAAGATCGGAGGTTATTTCATGCCTATTCTTTTTGAACGCAGAGAGCAAGCTGTTAATGGCAGTACTTACAATATTGGCATCATTCTTACAGGTGCCAGTCCGACAGAAAAGTACGCCATTTGCGCGTGCGATTGGAAGCCGAACTATGTGATTGTGGGAGAGCTTGAGTATGGCTCTTCTGAACAGCCGTATGCATTTAAAAGGGCCTGCCTTATTAAATCAACAGATATTCAGGGAGACATTGACAAATTGTATACACGAGCTGCTGATTCGCTCGATGTATTCGGTGCACGGTTCGAACAGTACGCAGGAAAGCCGCAAGGCCTAAAAAAAGAATTTCCGGAGGCATCAATCTGGAATTTCCTTTTGGGCAGCAAGTAAATAGGAGGGGGAGACTGATGATAAATATTGATTCTGAGAATGAGGCTGATGAAAGACTTGATGAGTTTGAATCAACTGTGCCAGATGCTGAAGCTTTCCTGGTAGAATTGTTCGTACGGTTTTTAGGCACAGATGAGGTGTACTATTATTATGAAAATTCGCAGTATATTTTCTATCCGGATCCGCATTTTTCAAACTTGCGTGAAAAATTCTCTCTGGAATTATCTGATGATAAGTCGTCAATTACAGTTCGGTACTGGAGAGTTAATTCTAGTGAAAAACCGACCGCAGTGACAAAATTTGTACTCAATAAAGAAGAGAATAAATATATTGAGGTTACAGTGTGACAACAAATACATGCAAAGGAACTCAAGTTAGGGTTCCTTTGCTTTTTTTATTATATATATAAAATATTTGACTAATAACAATATTTGGTATAAAATATGTACGTATAAAAAAGAGGTGAAAAAATATGTCAAAGCCAACAGTGGCACTAGTAGGTAGACCAAATGTAGGAAAGTCTACGTTTTTTAATTATATAGTCGGAAAAAGAATATCAATTGTTGAAGATACACCAGGTGTTACAAGAGATAGAATATATGCAGAAGCTAATTGGAGAGGAATGGACTTTACTTTAATAGATACAGGAGGTATTGAGCCAGAATCAGATGATATTATCCTTTCACAAATGCGTGAGCAAGCAGACATGGCAATAGAAATTGCCGATGTAATTGTATTTGTAACAGACATTAAACAAGGTGTTACAGCAGCCGACAAAGAAATTGCGCTAATGCTTAAGAAATCAAAAAAACCGGTTGTTTTAATTTGCAACAAGGCGGATAATTATGGTAAAACATCTGATGATATATACGAATTCTATAATCTTGGATTAGGGGATCCATACCCAGTCTCATCTGTAAATGCAATTGGAATAGGTGATGTACTTGATGCAATATATGAAGAACTTCCTAAAAATGAAAATGAAAATGAAGAAGAAACCATAATAAAAGTTGCAATTATAGGAAAACCTAATGTTGGAAAATCTTCACTAGTAAACAAAATTTTAGGAGAAAATAGAGTTATAGTAAGCAATATTGCAGGAACAACAAGAGATGCAATAGATTCTGAATTTGAAAATGAATTTGGAAAGTATGTTTTCATCGATACAGCTGGAATTAGAAGAAAGAGTAAAGTAACCGAAAATCTTGAAAGATACAGTGTTATGAGATCACTTTTAGCCGTTGAAAGAGCTGATGTCTGTATTTTAATGATTGATGCAAATGAAGGTGTAACAGAGCAAGATGCAAAAATTGCAGGTGAAGCTCATGAAGCTGGAAAAGGTGTAATTATAGCAGTAAACAAGTGGGATGAATATGAAAAAGATACAAATACTACAGAGCAATACAAAAAAGAAATATACAACAAATTAGCATATTTATCATATGCGCCAATAATATTCATATCAGCTAAAACAGGGCAAAGAGTTAACAAATTATATGAATTAATCAACAATGTTGCAGACCAAAATGCAATGAGAATTCCAACATCTGTATTAAATCAAGTGTTAAATGAAGCGATTGCTATAGTTCAACCACCAACAGATAAAGGAAGAAGATTAAAAATATTCTATATGACACAAGCAAGTACAAAGCCACCAACATTCGTGGTATTTGTTAATGACAAACAATTATTCCATTTTTCTTATGAAAGATATTTGGTAAATCAGCTAAGAAAAGAATTTGTATTAACTGGTACACCAATAAGAATAATGGTAAGAGAGAAAAAAGATGAAAATTAGTAAAAGTTAGCAAAAGGAACCGTCCCTTTTACTAACATTCAAAGGAGGAAATTAAAATGGTAGCTACATATATATTAATGGCTGTAATTGCATATGCAATAGGAAGTGTAAATTTTTCTGTTATTCTTAGTAAAAGAATTGCAGGGTTTGATGTAAGAGAAAAAGGAAGTGGCAATGCAGGTACTACAAACATGCTTAGAAGTGTTGGAAAAGGTGCTGCAGCATTAACACTTGTGTTAGATATTTTAAAAGGATTGGTTGCAATTTTAGTTGCAAAATATATTGTTGCAAAAATTGCATCTGAAGCAAATGCTGCAATACTTGTTCAATTAGCAGGATTCTTTGTTGTAGTTGGACATACATTCCCAATGTTCTTTGGATTCAAAGGGGGAAAAGGTGTTGCAACATCACTTGGTGTTTTATTACTTATAAACCCAGAAATTGGCGGAATATGCCTAGTATTTGCGTTATTAGAAATGGCATTAACAAGAATGGTTTCTGTTGGTTCAATAAATGCAGCTTTATTGTTCCCTGTACTTACAATTTTTATAAAAGAAAACTATATAGCAGATGAATATAATTATATTATATTTGGTTTCGCAATGGCAGCATTTGTAATATTCAATCACAGGTCAAATTTAAAAAGAATTTATAATGGAACTGAAAATAGAATTAGTTTCAAATAAATGCATATACATTAAAACGAAAGAAGGTCAAACAATATGAAAAAAATTGGTATAATAGGGAGTGGAAGCTGGGGTGTTGCCCTAGGTATTCACCTAGCCAAATTAGGAAACAGTGTAAAGATATGGTCTTATGCACAAGAAGAAGCTGATTTAATAAATAATGAAAAGAAATGTAAATTTTTACCTAACATAACTATACCTGAAGGAATAATTTGTACATTAAGTTATGAAGAAGCAATAAAAGATACAGATTTTATATTACATGTTACACCATCAAAATTTACAAGAGATACTTTAAAACAATACAAGCAATATGTTACAAATCAACCAATAGTTATATGTTCAAAAGGTTTTGAAAAAGATACACTTTCAACTTTAGCAGAGGTTGTAAATGATGAATTACCTAATGCAAAGGTTGCAATTTTATCTGGGCCAAGCCATGCTGAAGAAGTATCAATTGGACATCCAACATTAATGGTTGCAGCATCAGAAGATGATGAACTTGTAACAATGTTACAAGATACATTTATGTGTGATACAATGAGAATTTATACTACACATGATGTTAAAGGTGTAGAAGTAGGAGGAGCATTAAAAAATATTTTAGCATTTTGTGGTGGTATAGCTCTTGAAATAGGATTAGGAGATAACGCTTTTGCAGCACTTATTACTAGAGGATTAGTCGAAATTTCTAAATTAGGTGTTGCAATGGGTGGAAGCAAAGAAACATTCTATGGGTTAACAGGTTTAGGAGATTTACTAGTTACATGTTATAGTGAACATAGCAGAAACAGGAAAGCTGGTAAATTGATTGGCGCTGGAAAATCTATGGAAGAAACAAAAAAAGAAGTTGGAATGACAATAGAAAGTATTGATAATATCGATGTTGCATATGAACTTGGAAAGAAGTATAATGTGGATTTACCAATTACTAATGCAGTATATAATGTTTTATATAATAATCTTCAACCAAAAGAAGCAGTAAACATTTTAATGACCAGAGAAAAGAAACCAGAAAATATTGAATAATTTTATTAAAAGTATTTATAATAATTAATGGAGGTATATTATGGGATTTTTTGATAATTTAAGTAAAAAAGCAACAGAAACTTATAAAAATACAACTGATAAAACAAGCAGATTGGCTAGAGAAATGAAACTAAAATCATATATAAATGAAAACAAAAATAAAATTGAAAAGGTTTATACTGAAATTGGTAGAAAAGTACATGAAATGTATGTTAGAGGAACTACAGAGGAAATTAGAGAATACATTAAACCAGAACTAGATGAGATAGATGCTATTACTAAAAAGATTGATAATATGAATAATGAAATTAGAGCAATTAACAATATCAAATTATGTGATAAATGTTTTGCAGAAATTGGTTTAAATGCAAAATTCTGTCCTCAATGTGGTGCTGTTCAAGAAGAAAAAGTAGAAGTTGTTGATAATACTTCAATTGAAAATGTTGTGACTGCTGAACCAGTTACACCAATGGATAGTCAAGTTGAAAAATCAACTGGAGACGAAAATACAGCTGAACAAAATGAATTTACAACAACTGAGGGAGAATTAGAAAAAGCACCCGAAGAAACACAAGAAAATATGGAAAACTAAAATAAATGTTTAAACAAAATATTAAAAAGCCATTGAGAAAATAATAAACTCAGTGGCTTTGTTTTATTTATAGTACTAATTTAATACGGAAATCTTTCATATAAATAGCGAATTAATTCATCACAATTATCAGACGTTACTTTTATAAAAACTCCCATATCAATACTAATCCACATAGATATATTGAAATTTTCTAAATTTTCTACATATGTTCCAATAATGTCTGCAATTTCAATGGGATTTGGGTATGCTTTTTGCCATTGCTTAGATTCAGGGTTAAATTCGAAATTATTTTTTCCATAAAAATGTGTTAAAAATTTTTCTATTTCATTAGGTGAAACACTATATAACTTTACTATTACTGCCATAAATTCACCTCTTAAATAATTATATTCTAATAATTATTTTTTTCAATAATAACAATAATATTCAATTAAGTTATATGTAATTTCTAGCAAATTAATAATTATTTTTTTTAGCTTGTTGCATACGTCTTTCAGCATCTTTTTTTGCAATATCTTCACGTTTATCATATAGCTTTTTACCTTTGCCAATGCCAAGCTCTAATTTTACTAAGCTATCTTTAAAATATAGTGAAATTGGAACAAGTGTATATCCTTTTGTTTGAATTTTTCCAATCAATTTATTTATTTCTCTTTTGGTTAAAAGTAATTTTCTTGTACGTAGAGGATCTTTATTAAAAATATTACCTTGCTCATATGGACTTATATGCATAGAGTAAATAAAAACTTCTCCATCTTTTATTCCGGCGTATGATTCTTTTAAATTTACTTTTCCTTGTCTAATAGACTTTATTTCTGTTCCTGTAAGTACAATTCCAGCTTCTAAAGTTTCTTCAATTGTGTAATTATGATGTGCAACAGGATTTTTGGCGATTGTTTTTTTCATATAATCATTCCTTTTTATTCAATCTAAATATATGTTAACATTATAACACTAAAACTAAATTTTGCAAATTATTTGAAGAAAAAAGAATGTTCCTAATTTATGCGGAACATTCTATAATTGCTGTTTTATCTATTGTTTTGTGTTACATAGTACCAAATTAAGCCTATAATAGCTAATGCTATTACACCAACGATAATCCATGTCCAAACGTTATTATTAAATAAGCCGTTATCTGAATTATTATCTGTATTTGTTTCTGCTGATGTTCTTGATGCAGTATAATTCATATTCATCATTTTATTTTCAGAATCTGAAATTTCATTTGACATGTTTTCACCGCCATTTTTAACATTATTTGTCATATTTTGAGCAGTGTTTCCAACTGAATTCATTCCGTTTTGAACTGCACCAGCTGTACCATTTGCAGCATCTTGAACCATGTTACCTGTATTATTAAGCGAATCAACCATATTGTTTTTTATATTATTCATTGCATTGTCAGTTGCTAAAGCGATAGAAGTAGAAGCGAATAAAATTAAAAAAACAAAAGATAATATAAGAAATGCTCTTTTCATTTTGAATCCTCCTATAAATAAATTGATACATTTTGTATTCAATAATAGTATTAATAAATAATAGGAAAATATTCAAAAAAATAAACGCCTGTTAAAAATAGGCGTTTAAAAATTTATTTTAATCTTATTAAAATTGCTATTGCAAGTATTACTAATATAACACAAACTGCAATTAAGAAGATATTTATAATATCACTTGCTGTAAGAGTTTTTTCATCAACAGAAGAAATAGAAGAAACTTTTGTTGATTGTTTAGAAGTTTCAGTTGTTTCGTTTGTTTCATTTGAAGCTTCTGTAGTTTCATTTTTTGCTTCATTTGTAGTATTGGTTTCGTTTGTTTTGTTTTCAGTGGTGTTTGTAGTATTTTCAGTAGTATTTGACGTATTTGTATTTGTTGTTATTAAAGTAGTGTTATTTTCGACTGCATATACGTGAAAACTTAACATAAATGCTGCGATAACTGACAATATAATTGATAATTTAAATAATTTTTTCATAATAAATTAACCCCCTAAAATTAGTTTTATCTTTTCGTATGTGTATATGATATCAAAAAATAAAATATAAGTCTAGTGTTTTTTTAGTATTAATAAAATATTTTTTGAATATTCATAAAGGTTGACATAAGCACCTTGTTTTTTTCTTTAGAATATGCTATAACTATTTTGTAGAATAGGAGGGAAAACATGTTTAAATTACATTCTGAATATAAACCAACAGGTGATCAACCACAAGCAATTGAATATTTAGCAAATGGAATAAAAGAAGGTAAAAAATTCCAAACTTTACTGGGTGTAACAGGCTCAGGAAAGACTTTTACAATGGCAAATATAATTGAAAAAGTGCAAAAGCCAACACTTGTATTAGCACATAACAAAACATTGGCAGGGCAATTATATTCAGAGTTTAAAGAGTTTTTTCCAGAGAACAATGTTGAGTATTTTGTATCATATTACGATTATTATCAACCAGAAAGCTACATTCCACAATCAGACACATACATAGAAAAAGATGCATCAATAAACGACGAAATAGACAAACTACGTCACTCAGCAACAGCATCATTATTCGAAACAAGAGATGTAATAATAGTTGCATCAGTATCATGCATATATGGTTTAGGAGATCCAATAGATTATGAAAACTTAATTATTTCATTACGTCCTGGAATGAAAAAAGACAGAGATGAAGTCCTAAAAAAACTAATAAACATGCAATATACAAGAAATGAATTGGACTTTAAAAGAGGTACTTTTAGGGCTAAAGGAGATATTGTTGAAATATATCCATCAGACCAAAGTGAAAGCGCTATTAGAGTTGAATTTTGGGATGATGAGATTGAGAAAATTTCAGAAATTAATCCACTTACAGGTAAAACAATTGGAATTAGAAATCATGTTATGATATTCCCCAACTCACACTATGCAACAACTAAAGACAAAATGGAAAGAGCAATAACAACAATAGAACAAGAATTAGAAGAAAGAATTCAGTATTTCAAAAATACAAATAAATTAATAGAAGCACAGCGTATTGAAGAAAGAACAAACTTTGATATAGAAATGATGCGTGAAACTGGATTTTGCCAAGGAATAGAAAACTATTCAAGACATATAAGTGGAAGACCTGCAGGTTCACCACCATTTACATTATTTGATTATTTACCAGATGATTTTTTACTACTAATAGATGAGTCACATGCAACAATACCTCAAGTACGTGCAATGTATAACGGTGATAGAGCTCGTAAAGAATCACTAGTTAATTATGGATTCAGACTTCCATCTGCATTTGATAATAGACCATTAAAATTTGAAGAATTCGAACAAAGAATTAATCAAGTAATATTTGTAAGTGCAACACCAGCAGATTATGAAAAGGAACATTCAAAAGAAAATGTGGTTGAACAAATTATTCGTCCAACTGGATTGTTAGATCCAAAAATAGAAGTTAAACCAGTTACGAATCAAATAGATGATTTAATCTCACAAATCAATTTAACAGTTGAAAAAGGGGAAAGGGTATTAGTTACTACCCTAACTAAAAAAATGGCTGAAGATTTAACCTCGTACCTAGCAAGCCTAGATATAAAAGTAAAATATATGCACTCTGATATCAAAGCATTAGAAAGAATGGAAATTATTAGAGATTTACGTAAAGGTGAATTTGATGTTCTTGTAGGAATCAACTTATTAAGAGAGGGATTAGACATTCCTGAAGTAGCGTTAGTTGCAATACTTGATGCAGATAAAGAAGGATTTTTACGTTCAGAAAGAAGTTTAATTCAAACAATAGGACGTGCTGCAAGAAATACAGAAGGACGTGTTATAATGTATGCAGATGAATTGATAGACAGTATGGAAAAAGCCATTTCTGAAACAAACAGAAGACGTAAAATTCAAATGCAATACAATGAAGAACACGGAATAACGCCTCAAACAATTAAGAAATCTATTAGAGATACAATAAGAGCAAGTATAGTTGAAGAAGCACAAGAAGAATATAAGGTTGACGAAAATACAACAATCGAGGAATTGGTTGCTAAACTAACAGATGAAATGTTACAACATGCTGCCGCAATGGAATTCGAAAAAGCGGCGGAATTAAGAGATAAGATAAAAGAATTATCTAATTTGTAATAGAGAGGATATATAATGAAAATAGAAATAATAAAAGATGAGGAAGGTAAAGAGTTAAAAGTATTAACAGAGGTTTTACCTGAAGATATAAAAAATGGAACAGTAGAAATACCAAGTGATATTAATATAATAGGTGAATCTGTATTTGCTCATTTTGAACAGCTAGAAAAAATTATTATTCCTGAAAGTGTTACAGAAATAAGAAAGAGAGCGTTTTCTTATTGTAATAATTTAAAAAGTATTACACTATCAAATAATATAAAGAAATTACCAGGATTTGCATTTTATGGGTGTACAAAGTTAGAAGAAATTGCTTTGCCAGAACAACTTGAAACAATAGGAAATTTTGCGTTTTCTGATTGTACATCAATATCCAAAATTCATACTCCAGATACAGTAACACATATTGGAGATTCAGCATTTGATGGTTGTACAAGTTTGAAATCAATTAAATTGCCAACAAGATTAACAACTATATCTGATAATACATTTCGTAAATGTAAAGCATTAACTGAAATTGAAATACCTGAAAGCGTTGTTACTATTGGCTATAATGCCTTTGAGGAATGTACACAACTTAAAAAGCTAGTATTATCTAAAAACATATCTGAAATAAAAAATAGTGTTTTTTTCAAATGTGATGGATTACAAGAAATAAAAGTTGAAAAAGGCAATAAACATTTTAAGTCTGTGGGTGGTGTATTATTTGATATTGATGAAAAACGTTTAATATGTTACCCAACAGGAAGAAATAGTGTAAGATATGAGGTGCCTAGTACAGTACAAACTATTGAAGATTATGCATTTGAAGGGGTTTCTAGATTAAAGGAAATAAAATTAAACAATGGAATTGAAAGAATAGGAGATGGCGCATTTAAAGGATGTAAAAATCTAAGAAAAATTACGATTCCATCAACAGTAAATGATTTAGGAGAAGAAGCTTTTGCAGAATGTAAAAGTTTAGAAAAAATCAATATATTGGAAGGATTAAAAAGTATAAAATGGAACACATTTTATGCTTGTGAGAAATTAAAAGAAATAATTTTACCTAATAGTGTTACTTCCATAGGAGATGGTGCGTTTTTAGCATGTACTAGCTTAAAGAAGATAGTTTTACCAACTAATTTAACTCATATCGAATATAATTCATTTAATACTAATCGTTTTATAGGAGATAAAATTGCTTTTGCATATTATAAAAATGGTACTCTATTCTTAGATAAACCAAATAGTAAAAAAGAATTACTATTTCCAGTAAATTTGTTATCTTTTTTTGGAAACAGACAGGAGCTAGATAAATTTATGCAAGAAAGTGATTTCAGAGCATTTAATAGTAATTTTCCAAAAATAGAGAGTTTGTTTCCAAGATATGGAGATGTAAATATTGTCTCATTTTTTAAATTTGCAAAAGCATTAGGATGTTTTAGTACTAAAAAAATTGTAGACAAATATCAAGTAGAACAAGATATAACTATAGGGCAAAAAGCGTCATCAGTATTGGCAAGGTTGGTTAAAATTCCTCCATTTGATTCAGATGTTTATGGTAGATTATTTGAAGATTTAACCGTTTTTTCAGAAGCAAGCCAAGACTTTTTAGAATTCATTTCTATTAAAGGGGAAAGTGGATATGGTAACCTACGTACTTTGTTTATTTTAGAAAAGGATTATCCTGGAATTTTTGCTAAAGCAATGGCTGATTTTAGTACTGCACAAAAATGTAGGAATACAATAGGAGAAGATGGCAAAACTAAAGTTGTTGCTTGGGATAAAGCACTAGTTAAATTTTATCAAGAATCCAATTATTCTGGAGTTAACAAAGATAATGAAGATATTGCAAAGTTATTTTCATTAAAAGATTTAAAACAAGTTGTTTTTGTTAAAGCAGCTAAAATGCGACAAACAGCAATTGAAACTGGTATACCAGATCATATATTAGGGGAACCATTATTAGAAGATAAAAAAGATTTTCAAGAAGAACAGAATAGTGAAGAAGAAAGTATAAAAGACAGTATTAAAAGAATAAAAAGGCAAACAGCTCAATCTTTAAAAAAATCAACTGATTTATTAAAAAGATTGTATAAAAAAGGATTTTATTACGAATGGTTAAGTAAAAGAGATGCACATAATCCAATAATAGGTCTATTCTGCGACTGCTGTGCTACAATAGAAAATGCTGACTATGGAAAAGATATATCAAGAGCAACTATGATGGCGCCAGATGTTCAAAATTTAGTTGTTAAAGATTTGAAAGATGATATTATTGCTAAAGGTGCAGTATATGTAAATTCAGAATTGGGTTATGCTGTAATTAATGGTTTCGAATTAAATCGTGGCCACAAACAATCACAAAAAAAGCAACCTTTTGGTGGTAGATATACAAGTGATGATAAAAGTGATCAGGAAAAAACGCCAAAGGAGAAAAAGGAAGAAGAAAATAGAGAACTTATTTTTGAAGCTTTTATGAAGGGAATCACAGATTTTGTAAAAAGATATAACGAATTACACCCTGATAATCCAATAAAACAGGTTAATGTTGGAACAGGATACAATAAATTGAAAAAACAGGTAGAAAGATTTGAAAGAGCTACTCAAAAATTAAGTGTTCCTGCTGAATATTCTTTTTATGATGCTATGAGACATGATCAATATATTTTATATAAAGCAGAAGATGAAGAAAAAGAATTATAAATGGGGGAGTATATATGAATTTAACTCAGACAAAAATAGTTGGTTTAACTATGCAATTAGATTTAAAGGCAAAAGAATACAATATGCTTTGTATGCAATTTGATGAACTAGATAGTGATATAGCT
>R27__coassemble_698_pt1 | contig 19175 bp, 21 predicted proteins | sample R27__metabat2_low_PE_056 | metagenome-assembled genome bin R27
TTAGAGTCAGGTATATGTGCAAAGATACCCCATGGTAATTGGCAAATATTGAAATGGATCCATATCAAAAGCCTGAGGATTATAAAAATATTGATATATACATAAAGAAATACTATGAAAATTTTTCTAAAATTGAGTATATAGATAAGAGAATGATTATATATAAAGTGTTGAATGATATAGGTTTGTTGTCAAGATTTGATAATGATGAATTAAAGAATAATATTTTAAAATACTCAAGTGAATTAATAAAGTAAAAACAAGAAGAGGAGATATATTAAAAATGGATATTAAATTTGAAGTTGACAATTATAGATTTACTGTAAGAAGTTCATGCATTATAAAAGATAAAGAACACGAAAAAGTTATTATATCAAATATGAGAGGAATAACAGACCACGAGGCATTTATATTGCCTGGTGGAAGGCCTAATTTATTAGAAGATACAAAACAAGCAATAAAAAGAGAAATTGAAGAAGAATTACAATTAGAGTTAGATTTTAAATTAGTATCGGTAGAGGAAAATTTTGTTGAATCTACTAAATTTCATATGATTGAATTTGTGTACTATGCTGAAATTGAAAGCTTTGATAGCATAGTAATTCCAGATGATGGATGGGATAAGTTTAAAATTGTTGAAATTAAAGATATTGATAATGTAGATGTTAGACCAAAGACTATTAGGAACTTAATAAAAAGCGAAAGCTATTCAAATATAACTCATAATATTAATTATGATTGGGCAGATTAGTAAAAAAATGCAACTATAGGTTGCTAGAAAAAGGCTTATAACAAGAGTATAATAGTACACAAAGGAGGAATTATAGATGAAATTTAGTGAAAATCTGTATACTTTAAGAAAAAACAAGCAAATTAGTCAAGAGAAACTATCTGAACTAGTAGATGTATCAAGGCAAAGCGTATCAAAATGGGAACTGGGAGAGTCATATCCTACATTAGAAAACATTTTTAAATTATGTAATGTATTGAATTGCAAAATGAATGAATTAATTAATGAAAAATTGGCAGATTTTGATTTGCTTAGTGACGAGATTAAAAATACACAAAAGTTTTACGAAAGATTTTTAGGATATGCAGATACTTATGATGAAGGAAGACCAAAATTACCAGGCAAAGCAATAGAAATTTTAAAAACATATTTGGATGGTTGTATTAAAACCATAGTTGATATAGGGTGCGGAACAGGTCTGTCAACAGAGGTGTGTGCGTCATTTGCCGATAATGTAATAGGGGTTGAACCATCAATCGATATGCTCAATAAGGCTCGAACAAAAGAAAATGAAAAAATGAGATTTATTCAAGGATATGGTGAAAAAACGGGTTTAGATGATGAATGTGCAGATATAGTTATTTGTTCACAGGCATTTCACTGGATGGAGCCAGAAGCAACATTGAAAGAAGTATATAGGATACTGAGAAAAGGAGGAATTCTAGCTGTAATTGATGCTGATTATCCACCAGTAATTAATAAGGATTTGGAAATATTACATAATCATTTACGTAAAAAGACAGCCATTATAGAAAAGTGGGAAAATAAATGGGCTACAGACAAATCAGAGCATCTTACTAATATACGAAATAGTGGGTTATTTGAATATTCAAGAGAGATATGTTTTGAACATACTGAGGAATATGATCTAGAAAGATTTAAGAAGTTTATGCTAAGCCAAAGTAGTATGCAACGTGCAATTAAGAATAATTATGATAAGATAGCTGATGAACTTAATGTTCTGGATGAAAAATTATACAATGTATTTAGAGGTCAAGCATTAAATGCTATGTTTTCATACAGAATTAGAATTGGAATTAAGTAATTACATTTTGGGGCGTGTCCCCAAAATGTACCCAAAATGTAAAAGGAGATTAAAAATGAGTAGTAAAGGTAAAGTTATAGCATTATGTGGAAAAGTTGCAAGTGGAAAAACATATTATGCAAATAAACTAAAAAGTCATGAGAATGCAATAATTTTTAGTGTTGATGAATTAACATTTTATTTGTTTGATAATAGAGATGGAGAAAACTATGTAGATTTAACGCAAAGAGCTATAAATTATTTTATGGCTAAAAGTGTTGAACTAGCGGAAAAAGGAATCAATATTATATTAGATATAGGATTATGGCAGTCAAGTGCTAGAAAACAATTAAGAGATTTTTATACAAATAATGGAATTGATTGCGAAATTCATTATATAGATATAGATGATGAATCATGGGAAAATAATATTGAAAACAGAAATAAAAGAATAGAAGCTGGAAATAAAGGAACAGACTTTTATGTGACTGCTTCTATGAAAAAAACGGTACTATCTCTTTGGGAGAAACCATCAAAAGATGAAATAGATGTGTGGTATGAGTTTAAAAGAGAAGATTAGGAGAGAAAATGAATAAAATTGTAATAGGAAACGTAATAGCACTTATGGCATCAATACTAATGGTGCTAGCTGGATTACAGAAAAAGAAGAAAAAAATATTGTTTATTCAAATAATTCAAATTGCGTTATCAGTTGTTAGTAATCTTGTTTTAGGTGGATATACAGGAGCTATAATAAATGCAATAAGTTGTGTTAGAGATATATTATGTTATAAAGATAAAATGGGAACAAGAGAAAAAATAGTGTTAATAATTCTTTCTGTTGTATTATCATTAGTGTTTAATAATTTAGGGTGGATTGGATTATTGCCAGTTATTGCAACAGTTATATACATCATTTTTATGAGCACAAAAGATGTAGTAAAATTCAAAGTTTTAATTATTGCTTCAATGATAATGTGGCTAACATATGATATATATATTAAATGCTATACTGCAGCAGCATTCGATTTTATGAGTATAATTGCTAACATAGTTGCAATTATACAAATAAAACTTGGAAAAAGCAATTAAAAAATAAAAACAAAGGTCGCAAATTGCGACCTTTAAATTTTTATTTATCTAAAATATTTATAATTTCTTTAACTACAATATCAGTCATTATATCATAGTTTAATTCTTTATGTTTGTGATAAACAATTTCATGACATAAATTGTCTACTAACCCAATAATTATATGAACTTTTTCTTGTAAATTGTTTGTATCAAATCCGTTTGCATAAAGAAATTCAGAAACATTTTTTGTCATTTCCATTTCGCGCCTATAAAAGTAAAATGCAACATCTTTGTCAGAATGAGTCATAGATGTAATTTCTTCATGGGCTACAGCAGATAATTTGTGCTTATTAATATATTGTTTAATTATGTTTTTTATTGTTTTTGAAATATCGTTTTTATCAAATTTAAAATCAGCTAAATCAAACATAGGGTAGAATATGTCGTCAGCATATTTGTCAAGTCCTGCTAGAAAAATATCTCTTTTGTTTTTGAAATACTGATATACAATTCCAGTGGAAACACTGGCTTTTTTTGCAATTTTAGATGTGTCTGTATTGTAATATCCATCATTGCAAATTAGTTCAAAGCCTGCCTCTATTATTTTATCTTTTGTTTCTATTGATCTTTTTTGAGTAGGTTTTCTTATTTCGTTTTCAGACATGAATTTTATCCTCCAAATAATTAATACTAGTACTATTATAGCATATTTCTAAATTTAGTCAAGAAATATGAAAAATATTTCACATTCTATTGACAATTAAATTTGAAACACATATAATACAAATGTGAAAAATATTTCACATTCACACAAAATGAAAGGAATGATTTAGAACTATGGAAAAAATAGTAGAATTAAAAAATGTAAGTAAGGTCTATAAAATAGGCGATAATGAATTTAAGGCATTAGACAATATAGATCTTTCTTTAAATAAAGGAGAAATGATTGTTATTCTTGGACCTTCTGGTGCAGGAAAATCAACACTTTTAAATTTAATAGGAGGTATGGATACTCCAACATCTGGTAGTGTAATTATTGATGGTGAAAACATATCTAATTACAATGAGAATAGACTTTCTAATTATAGAGCTGAAAATATTGGTTTTATATTTCAGTTCTATAATATTTTACCAAGCCTTACAGTTAAAGAAAATGTTGATATTGTAAAAGATATAGTAAAAAATCCAATAAGTACAGAAGAGGCATTAAAGGGAGTAGGGCTTTTAGAACATTCAAAGAAATTCCCAAATCAATTGTCAGGTGGAGAACAACAAAGAGTGAGTATAGCAAGAGCTATTGCTAAAAATCCTAAATTATTATTATGTGATGAGCCAACAGGTGCTTTAGATTCTAATACAGGTGTTGAAGTATTAAAATTGCTAAGAAAACAATGTGATGGAAACAATGGAGCTAATACAGTTATAATTGTTACTCATAATAGTTTAATTGCTGATATTGCTGATACTGTAATAAATGTAAAAAATGGTAAGATCGAAAGTGTTATTACTAACCAAAATCCAAAGATGATTGAGGAGGTTAAGTGGTAATATGTTAAATAAAAAAATATTGCGTGATATTTGGAAAAATAAATCTCAATTTATAACTATATTTTTAATGGTGTTTCTTGCTGTATTTGCTTTTGCTGGTGTACATGCCTATATGGATGGAATGAAAGAAAGTGGGCGAGTTTATTACGAAAATCAAAACTTGCCGGATATATGGCTTACATCTTCAAATTTTACAGAAGAAAAATTAGAGAAAATAAATAGTATAAGTAATGTAAAAAATGTTGAAAGATTGTTGACAATTAGATCAAATGTAATGGATTCAGAAAGATATATAAACCCCGATAATAATAGGAAAATTGAGGATTTAGTATTAGAATGTAATTTTATAGAAACAAATGAAATTAATAAAATATATATTGTAGAGGGAGAAGAGTATTCTAAAGAAAAAAGTGGGTTATGGCTTGATTATTATTTAGCTAGAAAAATAGGCATTAAAGTTGGTGATGAATTAGATCTTTCAATTGAAGGAATAGGTTTTAAAGAAAAAGTTGTAGGTTTAGTTGAAGTTCCTGATCATGTTTATTTTATAAAAGATGAAACTGCTATATTCCCAACTCATACTGATTATGGATTTTGTTATTTATCTATAAATGAGTTGCCTGAATATATACCACAAGTCTTTCCTTATGCTATTGTTGATGTTGATGACACTTCAAAAGTAAATGAAACTAAAAATGAAATTAAAAATAAGGCTGATGGGATAATAACAGCATCATTAAGAGAAGATAATTTTTCGTATGCTGGATATAAATCAGAAGCAGAAGAAGGAGACACTTATTCTGGCGTGTTCTCTGGATTATTTGTATTTATTGCAATTCTATCTGTTGTGACAACTATGAATAGATTTGTTAAAAAAGAAAGAACACAAATCGGAACGCTAAAAGCTCTTGGAATTAAAAGAAGTAAAATAACTAGAATGTATGTGAATTATGGTCTTTTTATTTCAATTATTGCAAGTGTTTTAGGAATAATACTGGGAGATTTACTAATTGGAAATTTCTTTTTGAAGATGGAGATGGATTATTATGAAATTCCATATTACAACATTGTTACAATCCCATTAGTTTATTATGTGGCAATAAGTATTATAATTGTAATTACTTTCGTAACTTATTTATCATGTAGAAAAATATTAAAAGAACCAGCTGCTCAGGCGTTAAGAGTAGAACGACCAAAAGTAAAGATTAAAGGAAAAAATATTTGGGATAACAAATTTTTACATAGTTTATCTTTGTCTACAAAATGGAATTTAAGAGATATTACACGTTCAAAAGGAAGAACTTTAATGGCAATTGTTGGAATCGCAGGATGTACAATGCTTGTTGTTACTGCACTTGGAATGATGGATTCAATTAAGTCTTATTTAGACTGGGAGTTTGGAACAATAAACAATTTTGAATATAAGTTAAACATGTCTAATGATTATACAGATGAACAGTTGAATAATATAATTTTAAAATACGGAGATTCTACAAGTCAAACAGTAGGAATTGAGTTTAAACATAGTGATGAGATGATTATTAAAACTTTAACTATTAATGATTCAAAGGGATTATTACAAGTAACTGATCATAATAGAAAACCATTTACAATGAAGGATGATGGAATATATATAACCGAAAAAATGGCATCAATTTATAATTTAAAAATTGATGATATCGTTGAATGGCATATAATTGGATCAGATAATTGGCATAAAACAAAAATAACTGGATTTAATAGAGATCCTCAATCACAACAATTCAATTGTACAAAAGCATTTTATGACACATTGGATGAAGAATATAAACCAGATAGTGTCTATACAAATTCTGATTTAAGTGGTATAAAAGAAATAGCAGGAGCTAACACAATTCAAACTATAAAGAATTTGGAAGATGGTGTGAATAGTATGCTAAATATGATGTATTCACTTGTGTATTTGTTAATAGCAGTTTCTATTATTTTAGCATGTGTAATTATATATAATTTAGGTGTTTTATCATTTTCTGAAAAGGAGTATCAGTTTGCAACACTAAAAGTATTAGGTTACAAGTATAAACAAATTAAGAAAATATTTATTAAGCAAAATATATGGATTGGTATTTTTGCAATTATAATTGCATTACCACTTGGTAATTTTATGACTGATTTTATTTTTAAAAATGCAATAGGGGATAGTTATGATTTTTCAGCTATGATCAAACCAGTCACATTTATATTTTCAAGTATTGGGACGTTTGTGGTTGTGTATATTGTAAATCAACTTCTTGCAAAGAAAATTAAAAAGGTAGATATGGTGTCTAGTTTGAAAGGAAATGAGTAATATGGAAGTTTTTTGGGGATTATTAATTCCGTTTGCTGGTACAACATTGGGAGCTGCTATGGTTTTTCTAATGAAAAACAAAATTAATAAAAAAGTAGAGAAATTATTATTAGGATTTGCATCTGGTGTAATGATTGCTGCGTCTGTATGGTCGCTTTTAATTCCGTCATTAGACATGGCAAAATCCCAAAATGTAATTCAATGGATTCCAGCAACTGTTGGTTTTATATTAGGAATACTATTTTTACTCATGTTAGATAGTATTATTCCTCATTTGCATTTAAATACTGACAAACCTGAAGGAATAAAATCAAAATTGCAAAAAACAACAATGATGGTATTAGCTGTAACATTACATAATATTCCAGAAGGAATGGCGGTTCGGTGTTGTATTTGCTGGAGCTATTGCACATAATAGTGGAATAACAATGGCAGCAGCTATAGCCCTTGCAATGGGGATTGCTATTCAAAACTTTCCAGAAGGTGCAATTATTTCAATGCCATTAAAAAGTGAAGGAGTTTCAAAATCAAAAGCATTTCTATATGGAACATTATCTGGTATAGTTGAACCAATAGCAGCCATTTTAACAATAGCGTTAACCAGTTTTGTTGTGCCAATTCTTCCATATTTGCTTTCATTTGCTGCTGGCGCAATGATATATGTAGTTATTGAAGAACTTATACCAGAAGCACAAGAAGGAGAGCATTCAAATATCGGGACAATTGGAGCAGCAATAGGATTTGTAATAATGATGATATTAGATGTTGCATTGGGATGATGTAAGTTATATAATAAAGTTATATAAAATCAAGGGGGAATAAATATGGCAAAAGAACAGTTTTTATCTTCAGTGTATATGATAATTAAAAATGAAAAAGATGAAATTTTATTGCAAAGGCGTCAAGGAACAAAATTATGGTGTGGTTATTTAGCACTGCCAGCAGGACATATTGATGAAGGGGAAAATAGTTATGATGCTGTAATACGTGAGGCAAAAGAAGAATTAGGAATTACAATATCTCAAGATGATATTGTAGATACTTTTGTAGCTTGTAGAAGAAATACTAGCTTACCTCCATATTACGATGTGTATTTTGAAATATCAAAATTTGAGGGAGATATTCAAATAATGGAACCTGAAAAATGTTCAGAACTTTTATGGAAAAAACTTGAAGATTTTCCAGATGATGTTATTAATTTTGAAAAAGTTGCACTTAATTTAAATCAAAAAGGAATTAAATTTAGTGTTATAGATGAAGAAAATAAATAAAATTATAAAAAATACTTGAAATTTCTTACAAAAAAGGGTATAATAGATATGCAAATAAAAAAAGACAGAAGAGTGGGAGCAAATCCCACTCTTTAATTGTAAATAAGGGAGGAAAAAAGTATTGGCAAATATAGAAGAAAGAGTTGAAGAACTAGTTAAAAATCCAATAGAAAAATTGGGCTATAATTTGTATGATGTTCAATATGTAAAAGAAGGTAAAGACTATTTTTTAAGAGTCTTTATAGACAATGAAGCAAATTCAATAAGCCTTGAAGATTGTGAAAAGGTTAATAATGAAATTGAACCTTTACTAGATACAGCTGATTACATAAAAGAACAGTATTTTTTGGAAGTATCTTCAACTGGTGTAGAAAGATTAATTAGAAAACAATCTCATTTTGAGAAAGCTATCAATCAAATGATAAGTGTAAATTTGTTTAAACCATTTAATGGAGGTAAAGAATTTATTGGAATTCTAAAAGATTTTAATGACAGTACTATATATTTGCAAATAGATGAAGAAGTTGTTGAACTTGATAGAAAAAATATTGCATTAATCAAAAAGTATTTTGATTGGGATAATGCAGAATAAGTTAAAGATAATAATTATAAAAAAATAGGGGGAATTAAAAAATGAAAAAAAGTACAAAATCAAAAACAAGTAAAGCAATAGATAGTCAAGAAATGATTCTTGCTATGGCAGAACTTGAAAAAGAAAATGGAATGGAGGAAGGAAGTTTACTTGAATCAATTGAAACAGCATTGGTTATTGCATATAAAAAAGATTATGATTCTACAGCTGATAATGTAAAAGTTGTTATGGATAAAGATACAGGGAATTTCCACGTATATGTTGAAAAAGAAGTTGTTGAAGAATTAGAAGATAATAATACACAAATTTTATTGGATGATGCTAAAAAAGTTAGTAAAAAACTTAAAGTTGGTGATATAGCACAAGTTGAAATTATGCCTAAAAACTTTGGTAGAATAGCAGCGCAAACTGCAAAACAAGTTATTATGCAAAAAATTAGAGAAGCTTCAAGAGAATATTTATATAATGAGTTTAGTGATAGAAAAGGTGAAATAGTTTCTGGGTTAATTCAAAAGGCTGATGGAGGAATAGTGGTTGTAGATTTAGGAAGACTTGAAGGAGTTATGCCATTAAAAGAACAAGTTCCAACAGAAAAATATAGAGTTAATGATAAAATTAGAGCCTATGTTTTAGATGTTGAAAAAGGTACAAGAGGAAATCCACAAGTTATAATTTCTAGAGCAAACGCAGATTTTGTTAGAAAATTATTTGAATTAGAAATTCCAGAAATTTATGAAGGTGTTATTGAAATAAAAGCGGTTTCAAGAGATGCTGGAAGCAGAAGTAAAGTAGCTGTGTATTCACCAAATGAAAATATAGATCCAGTTGGTTCATGTGTTGGTCAAAAAGGAATTCGTATTCAAAATATTATTAATGAATTAGGTGGAGAAAAAATAGACGTTATAGAATGGAATGAAGATCCTGCAATTTATATTTCAGCAGCATTGTTACCTGCACAAGTTCTTGCAGTTGATATAAAAGAAGAAGAAAAATTTGCACAAGTAATTGTTCCAGATGATCAATTATCATTAGCAATTGGTAAATCTGGTCAAAATGCTAGATTAGCAGCAAAACTTACAAATTGGAAAATAGATATCAAGAGCGAATCTCAATTTAGAAAAATATTAGAAGAAGCTCAAGCAACAGATGAATTAGAAGAAGCTGAAACTGAAGAGACTGAAACAAGCGAAGAATAGTCTATTTAATTTGTAAAGATGGGAAGTGATATTTTTGAAAAATATACCACAAAGAACTTGTATAGGATGTAATGAAAAAAAAGATAAAAACAAATTCATAAGAATCGTTAAAGATAACCAGAATAATATAAGTATTGATAAAACAGGGAAAGCAAATGGAAGAGGGGCATATATTTGTGACAATATAGAATGTTTAGAAAAAGCAATAAAAAATAAAAGGATTGAAAAGAGTTTCCAAATGGTTATTGATAATGAGGTTTATGAGAAATTAAGAGATATGATAAATGGAAATGCTTAAAAATATAAATGGGGGTGAATTTATTGGGTAAGGTTAAAATACATGAAATTGCTAAAGATTTAGACTTAACCAGTAAGGAAGTAATAGAAAAGGCAAATAGCCTTGGAATAAAAGTATCAAGTCATCTAAGCTCAATTGATGATAATGATGCAAATCAAATAATTGAAAGTTTTGGTAAAAATATAACAAAAAAATCTGAAAATAAGAGTGAGGATAAAAAGAAAGACAATAAGAAAAAAGATGAAAAGAAAAATGGGTCTCCAGTTATTATTAGAAGAGAAGTTATTGTAACTGAAGAAAGTAAAAAAGTTGATGAAAAACCAAAAACAAACCATAATGATATTGGTTTTGTTGAGAGAAAGAAAAATCAAGATTATAATATAGTTTATAGAGAGAAAAAAGCAAAGCCAATGACTTTTAGCGAATTGTTTGGAATTAAAGATAAAAAAGCTGAAGCTAAAAAGGCAGAAGAAGAAAAAGCAGCAAAAGAGGCAGAAGAAAAAAGAATTGCTGAACAAAAAGCAGCTGAAGAAAAGCTTGCATTACAGATGGAAAAAGCTAAAGAAATAGAAAAAAATATAGAAGAAGTTAAAGAAAATGGTGTTTCAGAACAAGAAAAAATACATAGTTCAAAAATTGAAACTATTGATACATCAAAGAAGGAGAAAGAAAAAATATCTAATAATATGGGGCAAACTGCAAAAGTGGAAAATGTAAATAATAATGGATACAGAAGAAATGATAGTTATAATCAAAGAGATAATAGAAATTATGACAACAAATATAATCAAGAGGGAAGAGAAAACAGAAATAATTATAACAATAGATTTAATAACAATAATCAAGGAAGATTTAACAGAGATTTTAACAATCAAGATAGAAATGAAAACGGATTTAATAGAAATAATAAATTTCAAAAAGGTGGTTATAATAGAAGTGAAAATGGTTATGGTAATAATAACTATGGAAACAACAATTATAATAATAGAAATGGATACAATAATAGAAATGATTATAATAGAAATGGTTCTAGACCACTTGATGAAAAAGGTATTGATAAAAATATAAAAGATATTATGTCTGTTGAAATTGTTGAAAAGGAATCACAAAGAGATTATAACAGCAGATCAATTGATAAAGAAAAACAAAATAAATTTGAAGAAAATAAAGCTTCAAATACAAAGAAAAATCCAAAAAATAAAAAAGGTGGAAGATTTGAAGAATTTGATGGTGGTAAATTAAAAGATTTAAAACAAGTTGATAAATTATCACATATGTTTGATGAACAAGATGGTGGAATGCTAGATTATTATGATTTATCATCAGGAAGAAATAAAGCAAATAGAAAGAAAAACAACAAAGGTGAACAACAAGAAAAAACAAAACAAAAAATATTTGAATTAAAAGAAATAACTATTCCAGAAAAAATAACAGTAAAGGATTTAGCTGCTGAGTTAAAGAAAACAAGTAGTGAAGTTATTACTAAATTATTTGGTTTAGGAATAATGGCAACTATTAATAATGAACTTGATTTTGATACAGCCTTTTTAGTAGCATCTGAATTTGGTGTTACAGCAAATAAAAAAGAAGTTGTTAATGAAGAAGATATTTTATTTGATGAATCAGAAGATTCAGAAGATGAATTAGAACCAAGACCACCAGTTGTTGTTGTTATGGGACACGTTGACCATGGTAAAACATCACTATTAGATGCAATTAGAAGAACTAATGTTATTGAAGGCGAAGCAGGTGGAATTACACAACATATAGGTGCATATAAAGTTAATATAAATGATAGAGAAATTACATTCTTAGATACACCTGGTCATGAAGCATTTACAAGTATGAGAGCAAGAGGTGCACAAATTACAGATATAGCTATATTGGTTGTTGCTGCAAATGACGGTGTAATGCCTCAAACTGTTGAAGCTATAAATCATGCTAAGTCTGCTAATATTCCTATAATTGTTGCAGTAAATAAAATAGATTTACCTGAAGCAAATGTTGATAAAGTTAAACAAGAATTAATGCAATACGAGTTAGTTTCTGAAGAATGGGGAGGAGATACAATATTTGTTCCTATTTCAGCAAAAAACAATACTAATATTGATACTTTATTAGAAATGGTTTTATTAGTTGCAGATATGCAAGAATTAAAAGCAAATCCAAATAAACAATCAAAAGGTGTAGTTATAGAAGCAAGATTAGACAAAGCTAAAGGACCTATAGCATCTGTATTAGTACAAAGAGGTACTTTAGATGTTGGTGATACAGTTGTTGTTGGAACTTCAATTGGTAGAATTAGAGCAATGAAAAATGATAAAGGACTTAATGTTAAGGAAGCTGGTCCATCAACACCTGTTGAAATAATGGGATTAACAGAAGTACCAGAAGCAGGAGATACTTTCTATGAAGTTAAAAACGAAAAAATGGCTAAACATTTAATAGAAAAGAGACGTGCTAAGGAAAGAGAAAAAATGATGAACACTAATATTGTTACTTTAAATAATTTATTTGAAAAAATGGCTAATGATGAATTAAAACAATTAAACTTAATTGTTAAAGCTGATGTTCAAGGTTCTGCAGAAGCGGTAAAACAATCATTAGAAAAATTATCAAATGATGAAGTAAAAGTTAAAGTAATACATTCAGCGCCTGGAGGAATTAATGAATCTGATGTTCAACTTGCTAAAGCATCTGGTGCTATAATAATTGGATTTAATGTAAGACCTTTAGGTAGTGCTAAAGAATTGGCTGATAGAGAAGGTGTTGAAATAAAATTATACTCAATTATTTATCAAGCAATTGAAGATGTTGAGGCTGCAATGAAAGGAATGTTAGATCCTATTTTTGAAGAAAAAATTATTGGTAATGCAGAAGTTAGACAAACATTTAAGGTTTCAAATGTTGGTACTATTGCAGGATGTTTTGTAATTGATGGTAAAGTTGAAAGAAACGCTGGTGTTAGAGTTATTCGTGATAGCGTTGTAATTCACGAAGGAAAACTTGCATCTCTAAAACGTTTCAAAGACGATGTTAAAGAAATAACAAAAGGTTTTGAATGCGGTATTCAAATTGAAAATTATAACGATATTAAAGAAGGAGACATTATAGAAGCTTTTGTTATGGAAGAGGTAAAAAGGTAATTTTTATTTTGGGTGGCTTGCATTATTGAAAAATATATTATTCCTTCGTTCGTTTACTGGCGTTGGAGTTTTGTGGAAGACGTAAGTTGGGGGCGTCAAACTGCGCACTCCACTACGGAATAATATATTTTTCTAAGTGCTAGTTTAAAATAAAAATTAATTTAATAGAATAGAGAGGATGAGAAGAAGTGGCTAAGAATGAGGCTCGTTTGAATAGAATAAATGAGGAGTTAAGAAAAGAATTAAGTAGCATTTTAGCATTTGAGCTAAAGAATCCTAATATAACAGGGATGCTTAGTGTTACAAAAGTTAAGATTACTCCAGATTTCAAGTATGCTAAAGTTTATGTAAGCATTTTGAATTCTAAAGATGTTGAAAAAACAATGCAAGGTTTAAAAGAATCAGCTGGGTTTATTAGAAGCAGAATTGCAAAAGAAATCAATTTAAGAATAACTCCTGAATTAGTTTTTGAAATAGATGATTCTTTAGAACAAGGAATGAGAATAGATAGTATTCTTAAAGATTTGAAAAAAGATTAATTTGCAATGTAATTGTAGATTGAAATCAAAAGAAAAATATGAATTGAATGGAGGGTTTAAATGACTTTAGATAGTATTTTAGAAGAGATTAATAAAGCGGAATCAATTGTAATTTTAACACACGAGAATCCAGATGGAGATGCAGTTGGTAGCAGTTTAGCTTTATATAATGCTTTAAAAGAAATTGGAAAAAATGCGGATGTTATTATTCCAGAATATTCAAGATGCTTTCAATTTTTACCAGGAACTGAAAATATAAAAAAAGAAAGCAATATAGAAAACTATGATTTGGCTATTTCATTAGATGCTGCAACAATTAAGATGTTAAGTACTTGGGCTCATTATTTTGAAAATGCTAAATGTAGTATTGTAATAGATCATCATGGAACTAATACTATGTATGGAGATATAAACTTTGTTAATCCAGATTCTCCTGCATGTGCGCAGATTTTAATTGTATTGTTAAATTATTTTAATATAGAAATAACAAAGGATATTGGTACATGTATATTAACTGGAATAATTACAGATACAGGTGGATTTAAGTATTCTGGAACAAATGTTGAAACATTTGAATTTGTTGCTGAATTATTAAATAAAGGTGTAAATGTTTCAAAAATATATAGAAGAGTTCTTGAAACAACAACAAGAACAAGCTTTGAATTAAGAAGAATTGCTGAAACAAGATTAGAATTTTTATTTGATAATAAAGTAACTTTTACATATATTACTTTGGATGATGAAGAAAGTGTACATAGTGAAACAGGAGACCATGAAGGTATTGTTAATATTGGTAAATGCATTGAAGACGTTGAGGTTTCAATATTTGTAAGAGAACTTAAGGATAATAGAGGATGGAAAGTTTCTTTGCGATCAAATGAATATGTTAATGTATCTGATGTTGCATTATTATTTGGCGGTGGAGGACATCCACGTGCTGCAGGATGCAATATTCAAGGTGATATGAATACAGTTAAAGAAAAGATTATTAATGAAGTTAAAGCTTATTTAAAATAATTTTAATTTGGGGACACGTCACTAAAAAAAATTTTTAAAAGTGACGTGTCCCTAAATTAAAAAATGAAGAGAGGTGAATATATGGATGGAATTATTGTAATAAATAAAGGTAAAGGTTGTACATCTCATGATGTAGTTTACCAAGTGAAAAAAATATTTGGAACAAAAGTAGGACATACTGGTACCTTAGATCCAAATGCAACTGGAGTATTACCAATATTGATTGGTAAAGGAACAGAACTTTCACAGTTTTTAATAAATCATGACAAGAAGTATATAGCAACATTAAAATTGGGAATAAAAACAGATACAGCTGATTCAGAAGGAAATGTTATTAAGGAACAAGTTGTTGATAGTAGTGTTCTTACACAACAAAATATAAACGATATTTTTAAAAGTATGATTGGAAAACAAAAGCAAATTCCACCAATGTATTCAGCTATAAAAGTTAAAGGAAAGAAATTGTATGAATATGCAAGAAAAGGTCAAACTGTTGAAATACCCGAAAGGAAAATTGAAATATATGATTTAAAACTAATTGAATGTAATTTAGAAGAAAATACTATTACATTTGAGATATATTGTTCAAAAGGTACATATATTAGGACTGTATGCGAAAAAATAGCAGAAAAATTAAATACTATTGGATATATGAAAGAGCTAGAAAGAACCATGGTGGGAGATTTCAATTTGGAAGATTCAATTACAATAGATGAATTAAAACAATGCCATGATAACAAGAATTTTATGGAAAAAAATTTAATTTCAATAGAAAAGTTTTTTATCAATGAATCATCAATTAAATTAGATGATAGAAAGTTGGAATTGGTATTAAATGGAGTATGTATTTCAAACAATATGATTGATGGAATAGTAAGAATATATAATAAAAGCAATAAATTCATTGGAATTGGAATTAATACAGAAAACAAATTAAAGAGGAAAATAATTGTTTAAAAGATGTGGATGGTTTAAACCAAAAGCATCTTTTTATGTTTTATAAAAAATTTAAAAAAATATGTCTGATTATGTCAAGAACTGTATTGACAGCAAATCTTGTTATGATATATTGAGGATATCAACTAATAAAGGAGGCGCTGTTATGAAACGGCCCACAATAATCGAATTTTCTGGGTTACCTAACTCAGGAAAGACAACGTTGTTGAGACGCCTTGAGGTCAAGTGCAGAAACAACAGCGTTAATGCAATTATTCTGCAGGAACCTGCGGAATTACTTCCCAAGAGTATCCCAAAAGGGGTAGTTGAGCAGAATTTGTGGATTACACTCAAAACGCTTTCAGAAGCATTGGAATTATCCTTTAGGAAAGAGGCAGATTATTTTTTGCTTGACAGAGGATATTACAATCAGCTTTTCTGGGCAACAATGTATGTGGACACAAATCCGGAGTATGCTAAGTATGTTCGACAACTGGTAGAAGAATTTGGAGAAAGGTTTAATGTTAAACCCGATTATTTGTATGTGATAGATGTGGATGTTGAAGAAGCTCTTAAACGAAGAGCGGCAAGTGGTGAGCCGGTTACTTTCAGCAAGGAGGATTTTTTGCGCAATTATCGTAAGAAGTTCGCAGCATTTGTTGAAGGTATCAGCCAGAAGCTCTATCTTGATACAACGAATATGGGGAAAGATGAAGTAGCAGAAGTTGTATACAATCAGATTATTACGTTGTAAAAATCAAAAAGAAGAAAGGGGAGAAATCCTCTTTCTTCTTTGCTATTTTATTTTTTCAGATATTACAACTCTATCATTTAAACCTAAATCTTTTATACAAATTGGAGTTGCAAAGCTGGCATTTTTTTGGATTAATTCAAAAATTGAATTTTTTTGGTTATATCCAATTTCCAAGAACACTTTTCCGTTTATCTTTAAAAAGTTAGGAGATTGGTTAATAATTATTCTATAAAAGTCTAATCCATCATCTCCACCATCTAATGCAAGATGAGGTTCTTTTTGAACTTCAGGGCTAAGTGTATCAATAACAGCTTTTTCAATATATGGAGGGTTAGATACAATAATATCAAAATCATTTGTTTTTATATTTTCAAACATATCTGATTCAACAAATTCAACTTTATCAATTACTTGATTTCTCTCAGTATTTAACTTGGCTACTTGTAATGCTTTGCTACTTATATCTGAGGCAACTATTTTGCAGTTTGGAATATATTTTGCAAGAGAAACAGCAATAGCGCCACTACCAGTGCATAAATCCAAAATTCTGAATTCTTTACTATTGTTTACTGAACAGTATTTAATAACGTTTTCAACTAATATTTCTGTATCTGGTTGAGGAATTAAAACATTTTCATCAACATAAAAATTTAATTTCATGAATTCTTGATTATTAGTAATATATTGAATAGGTGTATTGTTCTTTATTTTTTCTAAACCTTTTTTAAATCTTTCAAAGTCATCATTGCTAACATCTTGCAAATGATTTATTACTAATTCATATTTATTCATCTTTAAAATTGATTCTGCTAAAAGTCTAATTTTTAAAGGTATTTCATCAATTTGTGTATCGAGTAAATATTTTCTTCCATATATTAACAATTCATTTATATTCAAAATAAAAACCTCCATATTATAACGTAAAAAAATAACCCCCACATTAGCCGTAAGTCTTAGTGAAATTTTAAGGACCTGCTTTCACAGGTGGGTATCTTGTTGAATGCTCCTGGGTTTCTTACATAAATGCAAGCGTACACGCCACAGTCAAAGGCAGATTCCCGTTTAATGTTTGTTGGTTCTAAAATTCCAATCTACACGCACTACGTAGGGAGTTATTTATTATTAACTTTATATTATCATATAATAAAAAAAATATCAATAGTAATTTTTGGAAAAAATTTTAAAATTTTTTATTGTATTTCTATGCTGTTTTCATATATTGAGTATATAAGCTGGTTAAGATTAAATCAAGGAGAATCGTTCGTTAAATTCCGACAATAAAGCAAGTGGGTGAACATAAAATTGACAATAGTTTTATTATATAGTAAAATATGCTAGGTTAATATAATAATAGATTGGAGGCGAATATATGTCTTTTTCAAAAGATGTAAAAGAAGAGTTAAGTAAAATAAGCAATTTAGCTAATAAAGATTTAGTAAAAGCTGAATTAATTGGTTATTTAATTACAAATAATGCTGTTGTTAAAGGGAATAATATTAAATTTTCAACAGAGAGTGAGTATAATATAAATAGATTTGCTAAATTACTTAATAATGCTAATATTTTAAAATATGAAATAGATATACAAGGAAAAGTTTTTTCAATTATTATTAAACAGAAAATTGATTTTGAGGAGTTAGATATATTAGACGGAAATATTGTTTTAAATGAAAAGATAAATCAGTTTTGCACAAATGAAGCATTTCAAAGATCAATTGTAAGAGGAAGCTTTTTAGGAAGTGGTACATTAAATAATCCTGAAAGAATTTATCATTTGGAAGTTATATATTCAAATCTATTAAATATGAATTATATTTATGAAATACTTAATAAAAGTGATATAAGAATGAAAAATTTGAATAATTCGTTATATTTAAAAGATGGTGAAGAGATATCCAAATTTTTAGCATTTATTGGAGCAAATAATGCTGTTCTAAAATTTGAAGAAATTCGAGTTATTAGAGATATGAAAAATAATGTAAACAGAATAGTGAATTGTGAGACAGCAAATTTAAATAAAACAATAAATGCAGCTCTTGAACAGATTGAAAATATAAAACTAATAAAGAAGTTAAATAAATTTCATGAGTTGTCACCAAACTTACAAGAAATGGCAGAATTAAGATTGGAACATCCAGAGGCATCATTAATAGAATTAGGACAAATGCTTGATAATCCAATAGGAAAATCAGGAGTTAATTATAGATTAAAAGCAATAAATGAATTCGCAAATGAATTAAGAAGAGGAAAATAGTGTGATTATAAATGAAAAATATTGGTATATACATTCATATTCCATTTTGTAAACAAAAGTGTAAATATTGTGATTTTGTTTCGTTTGTTAATAAAGAAAGTATGATGGAAGATTATTTCAAATGTTTACTAATGGAAATTGAGGAAAAAGCTAAAGACTATAATTTAGAAATTGTTAATGGAATAGAACAAAAAATAGGGGTTAACACTATTTATATAGGAGGTGGAACCCCTTCGTTTGTTAATCCTAAATACATTGGCATGGTTATATCTAAAATAAAAGAATGCTTTAAGGTGTTAAAAACGGCAGAAATTACAATTGAAGTTAATCCAGGAACTGTTATAAAGTCAAATCTTGAATATTATTATAGATTAGGCTTAAATAGAATTAGTATTGGTTTACAATCTACA
>R27__coassemble_919_pt1 | contig 15309 bp, 15 predicted proteins | sample R27__metabat2_low_PE_056 | metagenome-assembled genome bin R27
ATCATATATATAGCTTGTTTTACAAGAGCTGATTGACATTTTTATTGTGTCAATTTTACTTTTGATTCAAAATATGGTATAATAAAGTATCATATTTTATAAAGGAGGGCTTCGTATGCGTTTACGGCCTTTAACACAAGAAGACAGCAAAGATGTTTTCGATGCAACACATAATGATTGGACTATTCATCATGCCTTAAGGGATTATTTTTGTGAAACACCGGAATATGCCAAAAAATTTGTTGCAAAACTAATTGCCAATTCGCAAACTAAACCTTATGCTGTTCTTTCGGACAATAATGAATTTGCAGGAGTATTAACTGTAGATTCTTCCCACGGACCATCAACTATTGAAATCTCATCATTTATCTCTACGAAATATCGTAGAAAAGGATATGCAACTCTGTCTCTCTGGATGATCTTTCAAATGTATCCTGGATATCGTGTACTGTTTAATGTTACTCCTGACAACTGCAGATCTTTATCTATAATGAGAAAAATTGGAGCATATAAGCTGAATGACGATTACTATTTCGTTGATACTTGGTAATTTCAGTACCAAAAAAGAACCTTACATGAGGTTCTTTTTTGTTGCTTATTTTATAAAGAAAAAGAGCCAAACGCCATATTATAACATTTGACTCTTTCAAACTTGCAAAACCATCAAATTACTTTTCAGGTTTGCCAGCTCGCCCTTTATTTTGGGCAGTATTGTAGCATGTCGGTTTACCGTTTGCGTGAGGACGTTCCTTTTGCGCTTTTTTCATAGCCGAATATACTCCAGCCGTACGGAAATTTGCCACCTTTATGACCCTCCTTTACAAAATAATACACATATTTTATCACATTAAGCCATAAATTTCAATACTTTGTAAAGGTGTGTCCCTATTGACAGATTTCCTGTCAAAAAGACCTGTCCCTATTGAGCAATTGGTACGATTTTTTCCCAGGCTAGGTCCACCTTTCCAAAATGCCCGTAGTTTGTTGTTCTAGAATATATTGGTTTTTCCAAATCTAGTGTGTTAATTATTCCTCTTGGGGTTAAATCAAATTTATTATTAATTATTTCCACAATTTGTTCTTCTGGTATTGTATTAGTCCCAAATGTATCCACAAAAATTGAAACTGGTTTTGCAACTCCTATTGCATAAGAAATTTGTATCTCACATTTTTTAGCATATCCATTTGCTACTATGTTTTTAGCTACAAACCTTGCCATATATGAGCCAGATCTATCAACCTTTGTAGCATCTTTTCCAGAAAATGCTCCTCCTCCATGGCGGCTATAGCCTCCATAAGTATCTACAATAATTTTCCTTCCAGTTAATCCTGTATCTCCTAATGGGCCACCAATTACAAATCTACCTGTTGGATTTATAAAATATTTCGTGTTTTCATCTAACAATTCTTTTGGAATTATTGTATTAATAACTTTTTCTTTTACATCTTTTTTTAATACCTCTAAATCCACATTTTCTTCATGCTGTGTTGATACAACAACTGTATCAATTCTTGTCGGAATATCATTTTCATATTCAACTGTTACTTGAACTTTTCCATCTGGTCTTAAATATGGAATTTCTTTTGTTTTACGAACCTCAGCTAATCTTCTTGCTAGCTTATGTGATAAATCAATTGGTAATGGCAAATAATCATCTGTTTCATCAGTTGCAAAACCAAATACCATTCCTTGATCTCCTGCACCTTCTGATTCAAATTGAGATTCATCATTTTTGCTTTCATAAGATTTGTCTACTCCTAATGCAATATCTGGAGATTGTTTTGAAATATTAATAATAACTTGGCATTTTTCCCAACTAATATCAGTATTTTCATCTGTGTAACCAATTTCTTTTATTGTATCTCTTACAACTTTTTCAATATTAACATTTGCTGTTGATGTTATCTCTCCTGTAATTAAAACTAATCCCTTACCTGCTACTGTTTCACAAGCCACCCTTGCCTTTGAATCTTGCTCCAAATATGCATCTAACACCTTATCTGATATGTAATCGCACAACTTATCTGGATGCCCTTCTGTAACGCTTTCTGACGTAAATAATTTTTTCATATAAATTCCTCCTTATGCTAGTGGGGACGGTTCTGTTTCGCAGATTTTCTGCAAATAGGGACGGACCTTTACATTGCTCTATCTGTTTGGAACACACACCACTGTTTTATATTACATATATTATTTTTTATTATTCTTGATTTAATACAAAATTCAAAACAAAAACCTTTGCATATTACAGCAAAGGTTTGGTTTCATTTTTTATTTAATCATCACCCAAAGCCATTGCTTTGCCGGTTTTAGCACCTTACTTTTCAGTAGGTTGCTGTGGAGTCATAAAGCCGAATCTCTCGTCCACTCTTGATAATATATATAACTTGGTTATAAATATAATACTTTATTCATAAAAAGTCAATACAATTTTAAAAATTATCTTACATTGACAATATTATGCAAATATGATATATAATTATATATTCGTAGGCACAACGAATTTTATTGTGCCATCATCAACATTGCTATTATTTTGGCAATGTACAACACAAAGGAGGAATTATGAAAAAATTAGAACAATGGATTGTTCGGATTTTTACCGGACTTGCAGTTATAGGATGCTGCTTTTGTTGTGCCTTTCTTCTTTACCTACTGGTACATACATTTCCAGGTTGTGTATGCTAAAATATCTGTGTATGGACTTTCCACACACCCACTCGAACAAGCTTTAAATATTAAATCTTGTTCGAGTGGGCTTTTTTGTTACTCTATGCAAAATTATAAGTTTTCTTATGTCCCAGCATATTTTTTGATTTACTTTGAAGTTTAAAAAAACTTCCAGAACACGTTATTCTGTAAGTTTTTCTTATTGTATTAAGTTTGGCGCAGTCTAGAGGATTCGAACCCCCGAAGGCTTTCGCCTCTCTTGTTTTCGAAACAAGCGCATTCAACCACTCTGCCAAGACTGCGTATATTGCGGGGACTTGTTTTTTAGTCTACCCCCGTCCCTATTTGCAGAAAATCTGCAAAACAGAACCGTCCCCATTATTCGCAAACATCTTTTATAACATTTTTATTTCTAAAGTATTCAATATATGTGTTTTTGCATTTATCACCAGCGATTTTGCCTGTATCTGAACAGATTTCCACTTGCTGTACACCACCAGGCATTGAAAAATCTTTTTTAATCAAGTTTTTATGAACTTCTTTCATAACATTGCTCCAAATTAAATTTGCATTTGAAGTCCCTACTTCTTCTATTTTTTCACATTCATCAAATCCATACCATGTAACACCTGTATAGTATTCAGTAAACCCGCAAAGCCATTTGTCGTAAAAATTATCTGTAGTTCCTGTTTTAGCTGCTGTTTCAAAACCTGGTATTTGGCACACTTTGGCTGTTCCATATGTTCCTTTAACAGGCTGTGTTAATAATTTTTTTAGAACAAATGCAGTATTTTTAGAATATACTTTTTTCTTCTTTTGCTTATTTTTTAGTACCTTTTTCCCTTTATAATTTTCAACAGTTGTATAGAAAATAGGTTCTAGATAAACACCATCATTTGCTATGCTTGCATATGCGCCAGCCATTTGTAACGGGCTAATTCCTTTATCCAATCCACCTAAAGCAATTGGTAAAGCATTATCTTTATCTGTTAAAGTCGTTATTCCCTGCTTTTCCATATATTTTATAGATGTTTTGCTTGTAAGCTGTTCCATTATTCTAACAAACGGAATATTCTGAGAAGATTCAACAGCTCTTCTAACCGTAATATTTCCAAGCGGTTTATCAAAATCATCTGGTGAATAATTATTCTCAAATGTTGTTTTTGTATCATCATAAATAGTTACAGGCGTTATTATATTTTCCTCAAGTGCAGGGCCAAGAACAGCAATTGGCTTTATTGCCGATCCAGTTTGTCTAACAGCTTGAGTAGCTCTATTAAATCCTCTTGCTGTAGTTTTTTCACCAAGTCCTCCAACACATCCCACAACATGTCCATTTTTATGATCAATAATAATCATTGCGGCCTGACTTGTAGCATTTTTTATATTATTAGATTTCAAAATATATCTGTTTTTACTGCATTCATCTTCTATTGCTTTCTGAACATCTGTATTTTGGGTACTTCTAATCTTTAGTCCTCCCAAATACAAATAATTAGTTGCAAATGCCTTTGATATCTTCTTTTCCTTGGCTAAGTCTTCAACAACTTCGTTTATTGTAGCATCAACCATATATGAATAATTTCCGTTCCCTTTTGCTTCTACTTTTCCTTGTTTAAATTTTAACCCTTTATTTGTTTCTTCAACAGCTTTATCATGATCTTCTTGACTAATATATCCTTCTTGCAACATCACATCTAAAACTGTTACAGTCCTATTTTTTATTTTACCTTCATTTTTGTTTTCAATAAATGGATTGTATGTATTAGGCGAATGTGTTAGTCCTGCCATATAAGCACATTCTGCCAAACTTAAATCAGCAACATCCTTATCGAAATAATATTTTGATCCCATATTAACTCCATAAATGTTTGGACCAACATAAATAATATTAAAATATGTTCTTAAAATATCATCTTTTGAAAACAAGATTTCTGTTTTTATTGCTCTATCCCATTCATTAACTTTTCTTGTTATCTTTGTTTCATTTTCTCCTGTAATATTTTTTACAACTTGCTGCGTAATAGTACTTCCACCATAAGCAGAAGATCCTCTATGTGTAACATACGATAGTATTGCTCCACCAGTACGTCTAACGCTTATTCCCATGTGTTTATTAAAGTTCTTATCCTCTATTGAGATATATGCATTTTTTAGATTTTCAGGTACTCTATTCCAATCAACATTTTCTTGAATTCTATTATCTCCAATAACAGCAATAACATTTCCATTTGAATCTAAAACTATCGAATTCTCACATCTCATTATGTTTTTCATAAGTGAATACCATTTTACCAATGAGATTGTATAAAAGATAATTATCGCAATTAAAATAAACATTATTAGAGCAAAAATTCTTTTAAATTTTCTTTTTACATCTTCTTTGGTTCTGCGCGGTCTTTGTTTTCCGTCTTTTGTTAATTCTATTTCTTCATTTTCTCTTCTATTTACAGGTCTTTCATCTAAAATATCATTAATGTTTTTTTCTCTTGTTCTAGGAGATCTAGCTGTATCTCTTTCAGGCTTGATATTGCGCCTATTATTTGAACCATGTTTACCATTTCTATTCAATTTCTTTTTTGAATTTTTCTTTTTATTTAACAATATCTTTGGTTCCTTTCATCAAAAATATATAAATCTAAATATACTTTTTTACTATTATAACATATCTTCCACTTTTTGTATTCCCAACAATTTCATTTATTATAAATTTTCCAACACCTCTAATTGTAACAATATCTTTTTCATTTACAATCTTAGTGTTCTTACTTTCATTTTCATAATTAATAAAAACTCTTTCTTCCTCAATAATATTGCTTGCTTTATTCCTTGATGTTTTGGCTAACTCTGAAACAATATTATCCAATCTTAATGATGAAACAATTATTTTATTTTCTTCAAATTCTTGCTCCTTTATATATGTCTCCTTTACATTAATTGCATTTATATTTGAGTTTTTAAATCTGTTAAGTTCTTGTAAATGAGACAACAAAAATTTTGTAATTTCTTTTAAAACAATTATATCTGCTCCATTTTCGTGAACAATTATATCCCCAATTTTTTCACGCTTTAACCCTAGTTTTATTAATCCGCCCAAATACATTTTATGTTCAAGCTGTTCTGCCAAGCTTTCAATTCTTATTGTATTGCAAATACTGTTGTAGTCAAAGGTTTCTTCCTCAAAAACTTTATCTAACTTTTCAGGATAAAAAACTACAATATTTCTTTGTGAATTTGGAATTACGCCATATACTTTGTATCTTTTATATGAAATATAATTTAAAACTTTTTTAACAATTTGCAGTTCAACCGGAGATAAAAAGTCTGTATATTGAATTTTGTTTTGCTTTTCCACAGCTGATATTTTATCAAATATTTTTGAAACTAATAATCGTTCTTCTTCCTTTTTATACTTTTCAAGTATTTCTTGTTTTTCCATCTAATTTCACCTATATTACTTTTTTCTATCTTCACTTTTTATTTCAATAGTAACAGGCCCATCATTTAATAAGCTAACTTTCATATCTGCCCCAAAAACTCCACATTCAACTTTTCCCAATTCCTCAGCTATTCTCTTTTTAAAGTACTCATACAATTCATTAGCTTTTTCTGGTTTAGCAGCATTTATGAAACTTGGCCTATTTCCACCTGTGCAATCAGCGTAAAGAGTAAACTGAGAAACTACCAAAATCTCCCCATTTACATCTTTTATATTTATATTCATTTTATCATTTTCATCTTTGAAAATCCTTAGATTACATATTTTTTTAATAAGGTATTCCGCATCATCTATTTCATCATCTTCTTTAACTCCAAGAAGTACAAGAAACCCCTGATCAATTTTTCCTACACATTTATTATCTACCTCTACACTTGCATATTTAACTCTTTGAATTATCGCTTTCATTTTTTACTCCTTTTCTAACACATTTGGGAACAAATTCATTTTAAATGTACCTCTGTCCCCAAATGTTCCATTTTGAAACATTTTTCCTCCGTCCCCAATTGTGTCAAAAAAGAGACTTTGCCATCTAACAAAGTCCCCGTTTTTACTTAATTATGCTTCTGGCTCTACTAAACCATAATTCTTACCATCTTTTAGTTTAAAAATAACATTTACTTTTCCAGTATCAATATTAACAAATGCTAAAAAGCTATCTTTGCCTTTTTCAGATAAAATTAATTTGGCATCTTCAGCTGAAATTGGTTTAACATCATAATATGCATTTTTTAATATTTCATTTTCTACTTTGTGATCTTCACTGCTAAATCTAATATCTTCTTTAGCTTTTATTGAATCACTCATATTTTGCTTTTCTTTTTTAGCTTTTGTCTTCCTAATTTGACCTTCTATAATATCTATATCTTTATCAATTGATGCATATAAATCTTTGTTTTCTGTTACTGCTCTGTAAATGTCACCATTTATATTAGCACTTAATTCTGCAACTTGATTAATTCCTTCTGTTTTAATTGTTGCTTGTACATCAATTTCAGTTTCTGAATACTTTTGTAATCTTTCACTTTTTTTCTCTAGATATTCTCTAATTGCATCTGTTGCTTTTAGATCCTTTCCTGTTATTTTTATTTTCATAAAAATCACTCCTTCTTGTTAGTCTTTCATTTGTTATAACTTTGTTATGGCTTTATTATAACCATAAATTGGTTAATTTTCAACCATTTTTAATTATTTTTTGTTAAAACCTTCATTTGCATTTTTGTACGTATCCCCAAAATGCCTGACTTATCTCCCTCCAATGTAAATTTTACCTTATATATGTCGCATCATTTGCATACCATATATCTTCTTCAGAGAAATTCCATGGGGTATTTGAATTTGCCATTTTCTTCCATAATTTTGAATATGGTTCTTGTTCAAATTCTTTATCTAGTTTCTCTAAATCTATTTTAGGTAAAACATCCAATGGATTTATTGTTTTATCTAATCCTGTATCATCAGTATTTTCTTTTCTAATTTCAATATGAAGATGAGGAACCCTTGACCCTCCTGTACATCCAGTTTTTCCAATTACTGTATTATAATCAACCCTATCTCCTGGTTTTACTGCAAACTCACTTAAATGAGCATAAACTGCTCTTTTGCCATCATCATTTAATATCTCTATTTTATTTCCATATCCCATATTAAATTCATCATCACCTTCTGTTGTGGTGCCATCAAATTCAGCGCACAACACAACTCCAGGAGCCATTGCTTTTACTTCTGTTCCATAATCTGCTGTAATATCAAAACCTGAATGTCCTCTTCTTTTAAATAATACATAATGATTTTCTCTTATTCCATATTTATCATGCTCTGTTACTTTGTATTTAGGTTGTATTGGCCACCTATACTCTATTTCGCCTTCCATAATTAAAACCTCCTATTTATCGCCAAAATCAACTTCATCTTTTGCATTTGGTATTGTTACTTTATCTCCACTTTTTGCTCTTTCAACATTTTGTTCTAATCTTTTAATCTTTTTTTCTTTATGATGAATATATCCATCATATTTAGAATTATTTAATTGCTGTAATCTTTGTAATTCTTTTTTCTCATATTCTAATTGTTCTTCAAATATTCTTTGTTCTTCTTCACTTTCTAGCTCAATTTCATTCGGATTATATTTATATAAAACCGCTAATTTTTTTTGAATTTTCTCTAAGTATTCGTTAATCTTACCACCATCAATTCTACATATATGAACTTCTCTATTTCTTCCCACTCTTCTTTTAACATATACATTGTCTTTTAATCCAAAAAATTCTGATACATATTTTGATGAAAGATTATCTCTATGCAAAGTTGAAACTAAAAATACTGGTCCATTTTTTTCTTTTAAATGTTGCTTTTCTAAAACTCTTCTTATTCCTTCAAAAACAATTATTCTAGCAAGACCAAATTCTCTTTCTTGATCTGAAGTTAAATATGTATCTAATTCTATTGTATTACCAGTATTAGCAGAATAATACTTTTCTTCATCCATTCCTTCAGTTCTATCATATATTTCAAATTTTTGTAATCTTAATATTTCATCATATGCTTGAATTGTTGAATCCAGCTTTGATGGTATATCAGGTTGTTCTTCTACAGGAATTTTACTTTGACTTTTTATATATTCCATTCCTACCCAATAGAACTTTTCAAACAATTCTGTAAATCCATTTTTTTGCATATATTGTGACATATATTTGTTAAGATATTCTCTAATTTTACTTTTTTCATGGAAATTATTTTCAGGATTATTAACTTCTTTATTTACTAATTCCATAAAAATACTATTTTTATCATCTTCGTTTAAACCTTGAATATCATTACAATATTCACGAAGCACAGCATCTCTTGCATATATAAATGCTGTTAGCTTTTTGATATATGCTTTTCTTAAATCAGCAATGTATTCTTCTTCACTAGCATACTGTGACTTAACATATTGCATATATTTTTCTGAGCATTTATAATATTTTGTTACATCATTATATGTAAATGGAATTTGACCTTGAGTAATATATGTTGCTGCAACAACATCATGTGGTGGTTTTGTTCTCTTCATTACAAACACACTATTATTATCTGAATGAATATATTCACTAATATCTTCTCTTCCGGTTGTAAACAGCTGCCCCGCTTTTCCTTGTTTTATCATATTTTCATAAACGGTATCTTCCAATTTAACAATCCCGTCTAAATATTCTAATTCGTTATCTTTAGTAACCTCGATAGGTTGAAATTTTTGATACATAGTCTTCTCCTTTGCTTTGAATTAAATATTTGACTATTTTATTTTTATATAATATATTATTTCTAGCCATTATGCAATATTTTCGGTTTTATTTTTATATTTTTTTATTCCTGTAATGAAATATATTTACTTAATACCAAAAAAATTACGTATTTTACTTGCAAAATAGTTTTTTTTATGATAAAATACTATCTGTTATAATTTATTAATACTGAACGGAGGTGCTAAGAAATGCCAAATATTAAATCAGCAATTAAACGTGTTAATGTTATTGAAAAGAAAACAATGAGAAATAACATGATTAAATCTGGATATAAATCAGCTGTTAAAAAATTCGAATTAGCTGTTGAAGCTGGTAACAAAGAAGAAGCTGCTACATTATTTGCTCAAGCTACAAAGAAAATTGATCAAGCTTGCACAAAAGGTGTTATAGTTAAAAACACAGCTGCTAGAAAAAAATCAAATTTAGCTAAAAAATTGAACGCTATGAACGCGTAATTAAGTGTAAAAAATTGTGCACAGTTTTTTACAATATTAAAAGTCATTAGGAATAAATTCTAATGACTTTTATATTTTTATTTATCTAGTTATTTCAGAATCTTTTATTTCTTTCTTATTTATGTTGCCTTCATTTCTGCTTTTATCATTTGTGTTAGCAGATAAAACACTTTCTTCAACCTTTATAGACTCATAGAAGCTTTTAGGTTTAGCTGCCTTTACACTTTCTAAGGCTTTATTTTGAGCTTCAACACCATATTTGTTTTGTAAATATTCTTTTTCATCTTCAGAATAAATTCCAATGCTTGAAAGATAATTATAAGGAATCTTCATAATTTTTCCTGCACCTTCTATAATTCCACCAATGGGTCTATATTTTTCTTTATATGAATTTTCTGAAGTTTCGTTAAACATTTTGATTTTTCCATTCATTATAATACCAAGTCCTGGGTTGGTTGGATCACACACTAATTCTACATCATCTTCAATTGAATGGAATAACACAACAACATGATTTCCAGAAATTATTCTTGCTATAGCATCCGCAGACTCATTCGATATACCAATTTCATTTGTGCTTTCTTCATTGTTCTTAACTTTCTTTATTTTTATATTAGCTCGTTCATTTTCTCCTTTTTGGTAATACACGCTTACAGTTCTTGCATTATAATCAGAATTTATAGCGTTTAATTTACGTGCGGTATCATCTGCCATATTTCTACAAACCCCATATCCACTTGAATCTGCCAAGTCTAATCCTGCACATTGAATCAAATCATATTTAGGAGTTCCATATCCTTGTGTATTCTCCCACATATCATACATTATATACATTACATTTTCTATATCCGAAAAATTTTTTTCTCTAATTTCTTTTCCAAATTTGTCAACATTACCTAAATATTCTTCAATTTTCTCTATATTATCCTGTACTTTTTTCTTTTCGTTTTGTTGTATTTTAGAAGAATCTAACATTGGAGTTCCAACTAAAACCATTGGAAAAACAAGTAAAGGCAATCTTTTCAAATCTTGTTTTACTCTATACAACCATCCTTTAAAAGGACTGCCTGTTTTACGTTCGATATTTTTTGATTTGATTAAATCTATATGTTTTTTATATGCTTTTTCTCCATGTTTATTACGTAAGCTTAGAAAACGTTGCTCTCCAATTAAAACACGTTCATCTCTTTTTCTGTATTTTCTTGGCACAAATTTACAATAAGCTTCTTGACCATATTTTTCATATATTTCGTCAAACTTTTTATATGACATTTGTGAATATCGTATTTTTCCCTTTAAATCTTTTTCTTGTTTTAATGCTTCTCTTATCTCATGTTCAATTCTTTCAACTTCATTTTGAATTTCTTCAGTATTCAACTAGTGTTTCACCCCTTTTATGTATTTTTCATTTGTTTTAATTGTTCTTAAAAAAATTATAACATACTTATTTCATTATTTAAATTATTTTTTGTAAAAATATCACTAAACATTTATTTTATTAAATACACATCCACAAATTATAAACATTACAATATAGAACATACTAGATTTAAATAATGACATACCTATGTAAAACGCAAATGGTATTGCATTTTCACAATACAATTCCAAAATAAAAGCGGCAACTATAGCAATTATAAAAGAAATTTTTATTCCAGAATTCCTAATTAATTTAACTTTTGGATTCGTAATTTTATTTATCATAATATCATCCTCCTAATAATATCAATATATTTCTAATACTTATGTTAACATATTTTTAAAGTTTAGACAATGTAAATTACTTCCATCAATAAAAGACAGAATCCAAAAATTCTGTCTTTTATTTTTTATTTAGATAATTCTTCTATAAACATTTTATTAAGCATTCCAGGGTTTGCTTGACCTTTAGTTTCTTTCATAGCTTGTCCTACTAAGAATCCAATAGCCTTATCCTTTCCACCTTTGTAATCTGCAACAGATTGTGGATTTGCTTCAATAATTTTTAATACAACATCTTTTATTGCACCTTCATCTGAAATTTGAATCCAACCTTTTTCCTTAATAATTTCCTCTGGATTACGTGGATTTTCAAATAGTTCTGTTATAACTTTTTTTGCAATTGCAGAACTTATAGTTCCTTTGTCTATTAATTCAACAACTTTTGCAAGTTCTTCTGCTCCAAATGGAATTTGATCTGGTTCCATTTCTTTTTCATTAATAATTCTTGAAATATCAGAAAGAATCCAGTTTGCAACTGCTTTTGCATTACCACATTTATCATATGCACCTTCGAATAAATCTGATAAGTATTTAGAAGCAGTTAATAACTTAGCATCTTTTTCAGATAATCCAAATTCTGCCAAATATCTATCACGTCTGCTTTCTGGTAACTCAGGAAGACCGTTTTTTACATTTTCAATATACTCATCAGACAAACGAATTGCAACTAAATCTGGATCTGGAAAATATCTGTAATCTTGTGCATCTTCCTTATCTCTCATTTGGAAAGTTTTTCCTGAAATATCATCCCATCTTAAAGTTGTTTGCTCGATAACTCCACCTTCATCAATCACATCCATTTGTCTACCTGCTTCATATTCAATCGCCCTTACAATAGATCTGAATGAATTCATATTTTTCATTTCAGTACGTGTACCTAATTTATCAGCACCCTTTTTTCTTACAGAAACGTTAACATCAGCACGAAGTGAACCTTCTTGCATTTTGCAATCTGATACCTCAATATATTCTAATATTGATTTTAATTTTCTTAAATATCTTTCTACTTCACCTGAAGAGCGAAAGTCGGGTTCAGAAACAATCTCTATAAGTGGAACTCCAGCTCTATTTAAATCAACTAAACTTCCTTGTCCAAACTCATTATGATTTAATTTTCCAGCATCCTCTTCAATATGAATTCTTAAAATTCTTATTTTCTTTAAGTTTCCTTCATCATCTTCTATTTCAATATATCCATGATTACAAAGTGGTTTATCAAATTGTGATATTTGATAAGCTTTTGGTAAATCTGGATAAAAATAATTTTTTCTATCATTTTTACTATCTTGTGAAATCTCACAATTAGTTGCAAGACCAGCTTTAACAGCATATTCCACAACTTTTTCATTTAAAACAGGTAAAGTTCCTGGCATAGCCATACAAATTGGACAACAATGTGTATTTGGTTCTCCACCAAACTCAGTTGGGCAAGAACAAAATATTTTTGTTTTTGTACTAAGCTCTGCATGAACTTCAAGACCCATTACTATTTCATAATCACTTCTTGACATTATTTTTCATTCCTTTCTTACGATTTTTCAAAGACGTGTCCCCAATGGCATGAAATCTGCAAAACAGAACCGTCCCCAATTATGGCTTATAATTTTCTCTAAATTTAGTTGCTTGTTCATATGTATATGCTGCATTTAAAATTGTTGATTCACTAAATCTTTGTCCTATTAATTGCATTCCAATTGGCATTCCTTTTGAATCTACACCACATGGAATTGAAATTCCTGGAAGACCTGCAACATTTACAGAAACTGTACAAATATCTGATAAATACATTTCTAATGGATTTTCTGTTTTTGATCCAAATTCATAAGCAACTACTGGTGCTGTAGGTGTTAATATAACATCATATTTTTCAAAAGCTTTATCGAACTCATTTTTTACTAAAGTTCTAACTTGTTGAGCTTTTTTGTAATATGCATCATAATATCCTGAACTTAAAACATAAGTACCTAATATAATTCTTCTTTTTACCTCTGGTCCAAATGCTTCACTTCTTGAATTTCTATATATATCTTTTAAATTATTATAATTCTCTGTTCTATATCCATAACGTATTCCATCAAATCTTCCCAAGTTTGAACTAGCCTCAGCACACGCGATTATATAATATGCAGCTAATGCATATTCAGCAATGTCTAATGAAAATTCTTCGACTTCTGCACCTAATTCTTTGTATTTTTCAATTGCTTTTTCAAGACTAGCTTTAACCTCACTATTAATTCCTTCTCCAAAAAATTCTTTAGGAACACCTATTTTTAAACCTTTTACATCATTTTTTAGTTCTGCAACATAATCTACTTTTGGCATATCTAAAGAAGTTGTATCTTTTTCATCGTGTCCTACCAATAAGTTTAAAAGCATAGCACTATCTTTTACATCTTTTGTAATTGGACCAATTTGATCTAATGATGAAGCAAATGCTACAAGTCCATATCGTGAAACTAAACCATAAGTTGGTTTTAAACCTACTACACCACAGAATGATGCTGGCTCACGAATAGAACCACCTGTATCGCTTCCAAGTGCCCATGGTACAAGATTTGCTGCAACAGCTGCTGCAGAGCCACCTGACGAACCTCCTGGAACTGCATTTAAATTCCATGGATTTCTTGTTTTCATAAATGCTGAATTTTCTGTTGAAGAACCCATTGCAAATTCATCCATGTTTAGTTTTCCAAGTGAAATCATATTCTCATCATTTAATTTTTCAACTACTGTTGCATCATATGGTGCAACAAAGTTTTCTAACATTTTAGATGCACATGTTGTTTTTACACCTTTTGTACATAAATTATCTTTTATTCCTATTGGAATACCAGCAAACTCTGAATTAATTTCTCCATTATTAATTTTTGCTTCTATTTCCTCAGCTTTTTTTATAGCCTCTTCAGTTTGTAATGTAATAAAAGCTTGTATATCTTTTTCTTTTTCATTTATTCTGTCAACATAAGCTTTTGTTATCTCTGTTACTGTAAGCTCTTTGCTGGCTAATTTTTCTTGAAGCTCATGCACAGTTAACTCTGTAATATCCATTATCTTTCCTCTCTTTCATTTTGATTAAACATCCTTGTTAACTTTTGTACAAATACTTTTTCTTCTACTGCATCATCAGTTAACCATGGATATTCTTTTTTCAATCTTTCTCTATAAGCACTTTCTTCATTGTTTTCTGTAGCTTTTTCTCTTAATTGTTCTATGAATTCATTTGACATTTTAGTTTCTCCTATTGTATTACTTTTGGTATTTTAAACATTCCTCTTTCTTGTTCTGGAGCATTTTGTAATAATAAATCTCTATCTCCAAACACTTTTATTTCATCTTTTCTAAAAACATTATAATTATCATTTGCACCTATTGTTTCTCCTAATCCATCAACAGATGCATTATTTACTACATTTGCAAAATTTAAAATGTTTTGTAAATTGTGTAAATATGAATCTAATTCTTCATCTTTAATATTCAAATTTGCAAGCTTTGCAATATGTAAAAGTTCCTCTCTAGTAACTTCCATACTTTTCAACTCCTTTACTTAGTCAATTTGTACATAATTATATAACGTTTTGCCTTAAATTGCAATGAATTTTTACAAAAATTTTACATTATACTTAATCTGAAACACCT
>R27__coassemble_1097_pt1 | contig 13403 bp, 12 predicted proteins | sample R27__metabat2_low_PE_056 | metagenome-assembled genome bin R27
TTATTGGTTTGATCTAAAATATAAAGTATTAAAACCTTATTTTCAGCTAATGTTTCACTATCTGTATTTATTTTCAAATTCTCCATCCCCTTTATTTGTACATCTTGTTCGAGCTGATTATAGCACATTGTTAAACGATTATCAACTATAAAGATAAATATTGAAATATATTAATACGAAGTGGAGTGCGCAGTTTGGCGCTCCCACATTTCGTCTTATACGAAATCGTATCGCCAGCAAACGAACGAAGTATAATATATTTCAATGTTTATTGTTTTAATTCCTTCATAGTTCGAGCATAATCATCTGATTTAAGTAACCCTGTACCAACAACTAAAATTTCTGTTCCAGCTTCTTTTAGTTGGTCTACATTTTCTATATTAATACCTCCATCTGCTTCTACAATTGTATCATAACCGTTTTGTTTAATATAATCAGAAAGTTCTTTTATTTTCTCAATTGTTTCAGGTATTAAAGCTTGTCCCCCTTCACCTGGTTCTACAGTCATTACTAAAACAATATTTGCTATTTCTAAAACATCTAAAATTTCACTTACTTCAGTGTCTGGTTTAATAGAAATTCCTGCTTTGCAATTATTGCTATGTATATAATCTATTAAATCTATTAATTCGTTTTTATTTTTTACAGATTCATAATGAATTGTTATTATATTTGGGTTATATGGTAAAAACATATCTATGTATTTTTTTGCATCATTTACCATTAAATGAATATCTAATGGTGTGTTTGATATACTTGTTAAATAATTACAATACTCATCCATTTTTTCAACTGTGTTATTTTTTACAAATCCACCATCCATAACATCTATATGAAAGTAATCTGTTTTAGCTGTTTCTAAATTATAAAAAGTTTTAATTGCGTTTTCTTTTTCAACGCTTAAAATTGAAGTTGATATTTCTACCATTTGTGTTGCTCCTTTTCTTTTAATTCATTATATAATTTGCAATAAGATTCATATCTTTTACTATCTATTTTTCCTTCTTGTATTGCTGTTTTTATTCCACAATTTTCTTCTTTTATATGTGTACATCCAACAAATTCACATTTATGAATGTATTTTTTCATTTCTGTAAAGTATTCGCATAAATCTTTACTTTCAATTTCATTAATATCAAATGTTGAAAAACCTGGTGTATCTGCAATATATGAATTAGAATCTAATTTGTATAATCTAATAGATGTAGTTGTATTTTTACCTCTTTTATTTCTTTCACTAATTTTTCCTTCCAAAGTTATATCTTTTTCAAACAAATTATTAATTAAAGTTGATTTTCCAACTCCTGAATTACCAGAAAAAGCTGTAACATTGTTTTTTAAGCATTTTTTTACTTCTTCTAGTCCTTCTCCATTTTTAGCATTTGTTTCAATAACTGTATATCCAATTTCTTTATATACATTTGATATTTCTTTTATTTTTTCTTCATCTACCAAATCTATTTTATTTAAGCAAATTACAGAGTTAACTCCATTAAATTCAGCAAATGCCAATTGTTTATCTAATAATAATAAATCTGGCTTAGGCATTTTCATTGAAATAACAAAAATCATTTGAGTAATATTAGCCATTTTAGGTCTTTTAATGTAATTTTTTCTTTCTAAAATTTCATTAATTACACCTTCTGCACCATTTTGCATTTCAAATTCAACTTTATCACCTACAGCAATGGTAATATTGTTATTTTTAAACTTTCCTCTTGGAACACATTTAATAACACTTCCATTTTCTAAATTCTCTACTTCATATGTATTTGAAACAATACTTGTTATTAATCCTTTCAATATATCTTCTCCTCTTACAAGTTTGATATTATAATAATTAAACTCGTGTCTTTATAGTAACTGAAGCCTAGAATTACGTTACACTAAAAAAATATTAATACGTAGTTAAGTGCGCAGCTTGGCGCCCCCAACTTAAACTTTTCTATCAAATCCAATCGCCAGCAAACGAACGGAGTATTAATATATTTTTAATGTTATATAATCCTAAGCTTCTGCTAATTATTTTAAACGTAAAAAGTTTATTTTATATCAATCACTCTATTATCACTATTTAAATCCATTTGTTTAGTATCTCTAAGAACTTCGTTAACATATACCTTTACTTCGATTATTCCTTTGCCTTTAACTGTAACATTTAAAACTTCGGTATTTTCTAGAACCTCTTCGTTATACACACTTTCATCATTTACTTTAACTCTAACTGGTACTTTTTTAGGTGTATTTTCTTCAGTTTTGTTTTCTGTTTTATTTCCACCATTTTCTTCATTATTGTTTTGTTTTACAGGCTCTTTATATCCAGTTAAAGATTTAACATGAATATTAACTGTTCCTTCTTTAATTTCTTGTATTTTATTAACTGTTAATGTAATAGAAGTACCTTCTTCCACAACTTTTCCAACTTCTAAACTTTGTTTTAGAACAACACCATTTGACTTGTTTGTGTCTTCTTCATATATTACATTAACTTCTAATTTCTTTTCTGTTAACTCTTTTTTTGCATCATCAATATTTTTATCAACTACATATGGAATAGTTACTTTTTCCAATCCTGTTCCAGAACTTACAACAATAACAACTGTTGAACCTGCATCAACTTCTGAATTAGGATCAGTTTCCATTTTTATAACTGTTCCTTCTGGTACAGTCATACTTGTTTCTGTTTTAATTTCAGCTTTTAGTTCTGCCGCTTCTATTGCTTGTTTAGCTTCATCTTCTGTTTTCCCAACAATTTCATCTTTTGCTGGTACTTTAACTTTTTTTATTCCTTTACTTATAATTAATGTTACTGGTCTAGATTTTTCTTTATCATAACTTTTTCCAGCTACTGGATCTTGTCTTATAATGCTACCTTCTGGTACTTCAGAATTATACTCTCCTTGACTAGCATCATATTTAATTCCTTTACTATCAAGAATTTGTTTTGCTTCATCTAATGTTTTTCCTGTAACATCAACTATCTCTATTGTAGATGAACTATTTTCTCCTGTTGTATCTATTCCTAAAAGCTTTGTTGTTAACTTCCAACTGCCCCAGAAAACTAAAATGCATAACAATATAACTACTATAGGAGCTAAAATATACATTGCTTTTTTGGCTCCTGGATGTTCATCAAAATAAACTGCTAGCTTTGATTTTTCTTCTTCAACTTCTTTTCTTCTTCTTTGATTTTCTCTATTATTATTTATTTCTTCTTGAATCATATCATCTGAAACAACTGGTATTACTCTTGTATAATCATCTGTATTCTTTTGATTTACAAAATTTCCATTTGGATCTTTCATTACCATATTTAGGTCTTTAAGCATTTCCGCTGCAGATGCATAACGTAATCCCGCATCTTTTTTCATTGCTTTTAAAATAATCTCATTTAATGCTGTAGGAATTCTTTCATTTAATTCTATTGGTGGTATTGGTTCTTCTTGCATATGTTTTAATGCAACAGAAACAGGTGTATCAGCATCAAAAGGTACTCTTCCTGTAACCATTTCGTACATTACAACACCTAAAGAATATAAATCAGATTTTGCATCTGTATATCCTCCTCTGGCATGTTCTGGTGAGAAATAGTGAACAGATCCTAATGTTGTGCCAAATGCAGTTATTGTTGAGTTTGATACTGCTTTAGCAATTCCAAAATCTGTTACTTTTGCCATACCATCTTCAGTAATTATTATATTATGTGGTTTAATATCTCTGTGAACTATTCCATTTCTATGTGCCATATCTAAAGCAGAACAAATTTGTGAAGCTATGTTCACAGTCCATTTCCAAGGAAGTGCCCCTTCTTCTGCAATTATTTGCTTTAAAGTTTTTCCTTGAATTAATTCCATTACAATATAATAAATATTGTATTCTTGACCAACATCATAAACAGACACAATATTTGCATGTGCAAGTCTTGCAGCTGATTGTGCCTCTGTATTAAATCTTTTTATAAATTCTTCATCTGTTGTAAATTCATCTCTTAAAACTTTAATTGCTACATATCTATTTAATATTGTATCTCTTGCTTTGTAAACAGTTGCCATTCCACCATTGCCAACTTTTTCTATAACTTCATATCTATTACTTATTATTTTCCCCTCTAAATTCATATGTACATCTCCTTATAAGATAATTACAGCAGTAATATTATCGTATCCACCCTGTTCATTAGCTCTATCAACTAATTTATTACATGCCTTTGTTGGATCTTCGTTAATTATATTAACAATCTCTTCTTCAGTTACCATATTAGTTAGTCCATCTGAACACATTAAAAGAATATCATCTTTTAAAAATCCTTTAACCATTACATCTGGCTCAACAAGTTTTGGACTACCTAATGCTTTTATTAGCATATTCTTTTTTGGATGATTATATGCTTCTTCTTTAGTTATTGTTCCATCATTAACTAGTTTTTGAACATAACTATGATCTGTTGTTAATTTTCTAAAAAAGTCTTTTCTTTTTCTGTATACTCTACTATCTCCAACATGTCCAATATATACTTTATTTGCAATAACTAAACAAATATCTATTGTTGTTCCCATATTCTCCAAATCTTGAAATTCTTGCGACTTTTCATAAATAGTCAAATTAGCATATTCAATGGCATCTCTTATAAGTTTTAAAATATCTTCCCTTGTTTCTACAGTTTGAAAATTATTTATTATATAATTTTTTGAATTTTCTACTGCAAGTCTACTAGCAATTTCTCCGCCTTTATATCCACCCATGCCATCTGCTACAATAAATAATTGAAGCATATCATCAGGACCAGATATGTAGTAATAATCTTGATTCATGTCTCGCATCTTGCCAACATCCGATTTAGCAAATACTTCCATATTTCCTCCTTATTTCTGTATTTAGCTGTTAATTTTTTCTTTTTGTAATTACATTTTATATTATTATTTGTTTTTTTACAATCTATTTTAAATTTTTTCTTCATTTTTTAGATTTTTTCTTCTTAATTGTCCACATGCTGCATCAATATCTGATCCTAATTCTCTTCTTATTGTTGCAACAATACCATTATCATTTAAGTAATCTCTAAATTTTATTATATTTTCATTTGTACTTTTAGTATATTTTCCATTTTCTATTTTATTAATTGGAATTAAGTTAACATGGCATAGCATTCCTTTTAATAATTTTACTAATTCTTTAGCATCATCTAAATTATCATTGTTATCTTTAGCTAATGCATATTCAAATGATATTCTTCTGTTTGTTGTTTTTATATAATCTTTACATGCTTTAATCAATTCTTCAATATTATATGCATTGTTTACAGGCATCATACTACTTCTTTTTTCATTATTTGTTGCGTGTAGCGAAATAGATAATGTACATTGAATATTTTCTTTAGCTAAATCGTAAATTTTAGGTACTAAACCACTTGTTGAAACACTTATATGTCTTGCTCCAATATTTAGTCCTTTTTGATTATTCAATATTCTTATTGATTTAACTACATTATCGTAATTGTCTAATGGCTCTCCAATTCCCATATATACAACATTTGATATTTTTTCTCCAATATCTTGTTCAACTGCAAGTATTTGTTCTACTATTTCACCTGCTGTTAAACTACGTACAAATGGAATTCCTGTTGATGCACAGAACTTGCACCCCATTTTACATCCAATTTGCGTTGATACACAAATTGTTTTTCCATGATGGTATTGCATTAAAACTGTTTCTATGGCATTTCCATCTAAAACATCGAATAAGTATTTTTTTGTTCCATCAGCTGATTCTAATTTTCTTATTATGTTGTAGTTACATATACTATAATTCTGTTTTAATTTTTCTCTTAACTCTATTGATAAATTAGTCATTTCATCAAATGATTTTACTTTTTCTACATACAACCATTGAAACACTTGTGCTGCTCTATATTTTTTTTTACCTATTTTTATAAATTCTTCTTCTAAATCTGTTAAATCAAAATCTTTTATATTTTTCATATTACTTCCTTCTTTGGACTTTTGGGGACACCTTCCAAATTCACCATGTGTTTTGTACTTTTATGCTTTTAAGGACACATTTCAAAAGTTATGGTGAATTTGGAAGGTGTCCCAAAAAGTCCTCATAAATATAATCTTTTATTTTATATCATATTTTAATATTTTTTTCAAGTTTGCACGATTTACTATAACATTTTGCAAAAAAATCTCAGAATCTTTTGCGAATTCTGAGATTTTTTTCATTTGATTTTAGTTAGTTTGTTGATAACATCTTATTTATATTTTTAACTAGCTCTTCTATTGCTGAAATTCTTATTTCAAATATTTGATTTGTCATATCTGCAATTTGATTGTACTCTTGTAATTTGTTAATTTTTTTCATTGTTGCTGCATGATTTTTTTGAATTATTAATTCTTGATTTTGTTGATTTATTTGGACATTTTTTAGTATTACATATAATTCTTCTAATTGTTGCTCTATAGTTTTGTTTTTAAAATTTGTTTTATCCATTTTAATCACCCCTTATATGCAAAATCACTATATATATTTTACCATTAAAAGGATGAATAGGTCAATATAAAAACGAACTTTTGTTTTTAATTATACAATATATAATTAAAAAATATTAACTAGTCGAAGAGCTTCTTTATCTTTAACATGATCAATTAAAAAAACACATTTATCTATTTCCATAATTGAATCTTCATATGATTCTACATCAATACTTGCTTTGATTAATGTATATTGAACCTCTATTTTTTCTAATTCATCATGTTCAATATAATAAGCTAAGACTTCATACTCTTTTTCCCATTTTTCATTTATATGTTCCATTTGCTGTTTTATTTTTTCTTTACTTTCATTTGTTTTTATCATTTCTTCTAATATACTTAATTCATCTTCCATATTACTAAAAACCTTTTTTGAATTTCTTTGAGTAAAAAAGTTACCAGTAACAACTATTATAATTATTGTAAAAAACATAAAATATTCTTTTTTCATTTATTTTCCTTTCTTTTGGGCAAAAAAATTGCCTTTTCCATCAATTGTAACAATTAAAGCTTCTTCTGGTTTATACCCAAATTTTTTCACTTCTTTTTTTAACCAATTATAATCTTTATTAAGTATTTTTAAATTTTCTTTCATTACCTTTCCATCTATTACTAAATCATATGAAATTCCTTCATAGTCAGGCTCAATTTGAAAATCTTCTGGAATAGTACCACGTTTACTTGCTTTAGGTATAACACTTATTTGACCACTTGTTTCTAATATTGCATATTCAACATCTCCTAAATTAACAATATTGTTTTCTCTAAGTCTTTCCTGTAATTCATTTATTGTAAATCGCTCTTTACGTAATTTTTCTTCATCAATTTTACCTCTATAGATTAAAATTGAAGGTTTCCCACAGATAAATTCTCTAATCTTCATACTTTTCATATTTAAAATAGAAATCATTAAATCTACTAATAACAGCCCCAAAATTGGAATTATTCCATTTGTAATTGGTATTCCCGGGTTTGCAACTGGAGTAGCTGCTAAATCTGCAATCATTATTGCAATTACAAATTCAAATGGTTGAAGTTGTCCAATTTCTCTCTTTCCCATTAATCTCATCACTATTAATACAATTATGTATAAAAAAATTGATCTAACAAAAGTTACAAGCATTTTTATTTTCTCCTATTCATTTTTATTTGCATTGTTTTTAATATTTTGCCAATCAAATAAAAAAATTATTCATTGTTAGCATAATAATTTGTTTTTGGTTAATAATAAAAATGCAAAGTTTTAATTTTTGCATTACATTTTTATGTTTACATTAAATTATTAAGGAGGTAAGAAATATGTCTGATAATCAAATAAATACTCAAACAAATTCAGGTTTAAATACTATTTGGCAAGTTATAGGAAGATTAATTACAGCCGCTATAGTTCTTGGTATTACAGCTTTTTTTACACCAGGTTTTACTATTAATAGCATCTGGGCTTTAGCACTTGCAACTATAGTTTTAACTGCTATTGATTTTCTTATAACTACTTTTACAGGATTACATGCCAGCTCATTTGGAAAAGGATTTGTTGGTTTTGTGTTAGCTGCAGTCGTATTATATGTAACTCAATATTTTGTAGCAGGATATTCAATTTCTTGGATAGCTGCAATTATTGGTGCATTAGTATATGGTGTAGTAGATTATTTTCTTCCTGTAGATAATTAATGGCGGATTTTTGGGGACACCTTCCAAAATCACCATGGGTTTATATGTGACGTCTTCTGAGAGAAAAAAAGATGAGTTGAGTTACCACAAGTATAAATAGAAATGTGACTTAAGTGGGGACCAACAAGATAGTCAGAGTAAAATGTTTGAATAAGTAAAAAGTCAAATGAATTTATTTCACTTGACTTTTTACTTATGAAAATATTTTATACTATGACTACGCAGTTGGGAAACATTTCTATTTTTATACTTGTGGTAACCCAACCCATCTTTTTTCTCGCGTAAGGTTATACATATAAAACTATGGTGATTTTGGAAGGTGTCCCCAAAAATCCTATAAAATTATGCAGATAAGTCCACCACTTCCCTCATTAACAATACGCTCTAGTGTTTCTTGCAATTTACCCTGAGCATCTTCTGGCATTCTACACAATTTGTTTTGAAGTCCTTCATTTACAAGCTCATGTAAACTCTTTCCAAATATGTTTGATTCCCAAATTTTTTTAGGATCATTTTCAAATTCTGACAATAAATAACTTACAAGTTCTTCAGATTGTTTTTCACTTCCAACAATTGGTGAAACCTCTGTTTCAATATCTGCTCTAATCATATGTATTGATGGTGCTTTTGCCTTTAGTTTTACTCCATATCTTGAGCCCTGCTTTACCATCTCTGGTTCATCTAATATTAACTCTTCCATGCTTGGCGTAACTATTCCATAGCCTTTTGCTTTTACCTCTTCTAATGCATATGCAATTTTATCATACTCTTTTTTAGTTCTAGAAAACTCTGTTATGGTTGCAAACAAATCACCTTCATTTGCAATTGTAACACCTGAAATTTCTGTAATAATTTTATAAAATAATTCATCAATAAGACTAATTGTAACATTAACCTCGCCTGTTCCAAGTTTTATTTCATCAAGTACAGTGTGAGAAATTACTTCTGTTTTTTGAAGTTTACTAATCATGCTATCAACATTTTTTAATGTTTTCAAATCTGTGCAGGCATCTTTTATTTCAGAATATAACTCTTTTTTTACCCAATGAGATTCATCTAGTCTATCTGCCCATTTAGGAAAATTAATATTTATTCTTTCTATTGGAAATTCATATAAAATTTTTGAAAAAATATCATTAATATCATCAAGCTCTAAATTTAAACAATCTGTTGGAATAACTGTTGTTTGATACTTTTCTTCTAATTGAGCTGCAAGTTCCTTTGTTGACTCTGAATATGGAGAATTACTATTTAGAAGTATTATAAATGGTTTATTTAATTCTTGTAATTCTCGAACCACTCTTTCTTCTGCTTCAATATAATCATCTCTTGGAATGTCTGTTATGCTACCATCTGTTGTTACTAATATTCCGATTGTTGAGTGTTCTTGAATAACCTTTTTAGTTCCAATTTCTGCTGCTTTTTCAAAAGGCATTTCATCGTCAGACCATGGCGTTTTTACCATTCTAGGTGTATCATTTTCTAAATATCCAATTGCATTATTTACCAAATAGCCTACACAATCAACTAACCTAGTTTTTAATAGCAAATTACTTCCAATTTTAATTTCTACAGCTTCATTTGGAATAAATTTGGGCTCTGTTGTCATAATGGTTTTCCCACCAGCACTTTGAGGAAGCTCATCTCTTGCCCTTTCTTTTTTATATGTATTGTCGATATTTGGTATAACTAATAAATCCATAAACTTTTTTATAAATGTTGATTTACCCGTTCTTACTGGTCCAACAACTCCAACATAAATATCACCTTCAGTACGTTTGGCAATATCCTCATATAGTTTAAAATTATTTTCCATTTATAATTCCTCCTTAAATGTTTGTCTATTTAAACTTTATTAATTTATATTATGTGTTGTTTATATTTATGACAAAAATAGTTCTTTTTAGTTTTATGAAAACTACAACTTGATTTTAACAACATTTTGTGCTATATTATTGAATTGTATATAACTTATTTACAAATAATAAGTAATTTCAAAAAAGGAAAATAAGAAAATGGAGTGTATAAAAATGGCAATTGAAAAATTAAATAAAACACATCAAGAACATATTATCTCATGGATGAACAAATTATCAGATGAAGAAAAACTAAAATTGGCAACTCAAGTTCAAAGTTTAAATATTGAGCAAGTTGTTGATTTATATAATAATTTAAATAAAACATTTGAAATTGGAAATAAAAAAATAGAAAAAATATCTGCTATAGATATAGAAAAATTATCTAAAGAAGAATTCGACAACTATAAATCAATAGGTGCAGATGTTATTAAAAGTAATCAATATGCAGTTGTTACAATGGCTGGTGGTCAAGGAACAAGATTAGAACATAATGGTCCAAAAGGTACATATATGGTTCACTTAAACAATGGTGATAAATATTTATTTCAAATTATTGTTGAAGCTTTGCAAAAAGCTAATGAAAAATATGGAGTTACTATACCTTGGTACATAATGACAAGTGCAGAAAATAATGATCAAACATTAGCATTTTTGGAAGAACACAAATATTTTGGATATCCTAAAGAAAATGTTAAATTATTTAAACAAGGAAAAGCTCCTTTAATTTCTAACAAAGGTAAACTTTTAATTGGACCAAACAAATTAATTAAAGAAGCTTCTGATGGAAATGGTAGTATTTATACTTCATTAAAAAATGATGGAATTTTATCTGAAATGAAAGCTAAAAACATCAAATGGGTATTTGTTGGTGGTGTTGATAATATTTTATTAAGAATTGTTGACCCTCTTTTACTTGGTGTAACAATAAGTCAAAATAATAAAATTGCTTCAAAATCAGTAAAAAAAGCCAGTCCACATGAACGTGCAGGTGTATTTTGTAAAATTGATGGTAAGCCTGGAATTATTGAATATTCAGAGCTTCCAGAAGAAATGGCAGAAGAAACAAACGAAAATGGTGAACTTGTTTATGGTGATGTAAATATTTTAAGCCATTTATTTAGTATTGATGCATTAGACGAATTATCAAATATTAAATTACCATATCATATAGCTGAAAAAACTTCAGATTATTTAGATGAAAATGGAAATCTAATTAAACCAACTGCAAAAAATGTATATAAATTTGAATCTTTTATATTTGATGCATTTTCAAATTACGATAACATGAGTATTTTACGTGTTTGTAGAAATGAAGAATTTGCTCCAATAAAAAATAAAGAAGGTTCTGATAGTCCAGAAACAGCTGTTAAACTTTATAATAACGCAAAACTATAAAATTTACGATTACTTTATTTCAAAAGTGAAATTGGGATTATATCCTAATTTCACTTTTTTTCTGCGATTAAAAGTCCTATTTTGTTTCCATTTACGAACGTGTCAAAAACGCGGTAAAATGCCATACTTATGGCCAGGCTAGCACAAAAACATATGAATATAATTTCTATTTTTGGAAAACACTATCTATAAAACTTAATTATAGAAAGGATATTATAAATGATAGATTTTTCAATTATAAAACATATATATAATAAATTTTTTAAATATACCCCCTCTTCAATTTATAATTTTTCAATAACAACTGAAACTGAAAAAAATATAGAAAAATCACCAGTTGTTTCCACAAAAAACATAGAGTCCTCTACTTTTTCTAGCAACATATCTAAAAATATTAATTACTTTAAATACAAATATAATAGCATAATAAATAGTGATGTTATAATACGTGAATTTGTTTTAAAAATTCAAAACCAAGATTACAATGCAGCAATAATATTTATTGATGGATTAATTGATTCTAAAATAATTAATAATTCTGTTCTTCGTCCACTTATGGAAAATAATAATCAATGCAATACCAATTCTACATCTAACGACTCAATAGATAATTATATTTTGAAAAGATTAATTCCTCAAACAGATACACAAAAAAAAGAAAATTATAATGATGCAATTAACAGTATAAATGCTGGAAACTGCATTCTACTTGTTGATTCTTTAAATATATGCTTTGATATTGATGCCAAAGGATTTAAGCAAAGAAGCATTGATTCACCTAAAAATGAAATTGTAATAAGAGGTTCTCAAGAATCTTTTGTAGAAAACTTACGTACAAATACTTCTATGCTTAGAAGAGCAATAAATAACGAAAATTTAGTTATAGAAAATTGTAAAGTTGGTAAAATAAGTAAAACGAATGTAGCAATTTGTTATTTACGTGATATTGCAAATAATGATTTGGTTGCAGAAGTTAAATATAGAGTTAACAACTTAAATGTTGATTATATTTTGTCTTCTGGCCAACTTGAGCAACTTATTCAGGATAATGGATATAGTTTGTTTCCTCAATTAATAGCAACAGAAAGGCCTGATAAAACAGCTATTCATTTATTAGAAGGACGTGTTGCAATTATTGTAAATGGATCCCCCTATATTCTAATTGCTCCAGGTGTTTTATCTGACTTCCTATCATCCCCAGAAGATTTAAACTATAAATTTCAATTTTCTAATATGTTAAAAATTATAAGATTAATTGCAGTTTTTTTTGCCCTATTTTTGCCTGGTATTTATCTAGCAATTACAACATATCACCAAGAATTGCTACCTACAGAACTACTTTTTACAATAGAAGCTGCACGTGAAACTGTGCCCTTTCCTATTTTTTTTGAAATACTTTTAATGGAAGGATCTTTTGAATTAATACGTGAAGCACGGACTAAGAGTGCCCTCACCCATAGGACCAACAATTGGTATTGTAGGCCGGAATTATACTTGGAGAAGCAGCTGTAAGTGCAAATTTAGTAAGCCCTATTTTAATTATAATTGTAGCAATAACAGCAATCTGCTCTTTTAGCATTCCAGATTTTTCTTTTAATTTTACTATAAGAATATATAGATTTTTATATATTCTATTAGCAAACATTGGAGGCTTCTTAGGAATTGGAGTAGGAATAATTATTCAAGTGTTGTTTTTATGCAATTTAAAATCTTTTGGATGTTCATATTTAACACCATTTATGCTAAGAAATACAAAACGATCTGTTACCTCTTATTTTTTACCTCCTATTTGGAAACGTGAAAATCGTTCTAGTGTTGTAAGCCCAAAAAAGAAATATTCACAAGGTAATATTAGTATGGAATGGAAACAAAACAAAATATAAAGGAGTTTATTTTATGAATCAAGAAAAATTAGGCTATATTGAAGCAATTTCATTGATTACAATAG
>R27__coassemble_1103_pt1 | contig 13352 bp, 12 predicted proteins | sample R27__metabat2_low_PE_056 | metagenome-assembled genome bin R27
GAAATAAAAGAAAATGATTTGTTTTTCTCTAAAAAAATTAGTAATTCAAAATCTAATAGAACAAAAAGAGTAAATAAAAAAGCAAATATAGAATATACACCAATAGAATACAAAATTGATAATTACACTTTTCTTATTGGTAAAAATAATAAGCAAAATGATTATCTTTCAACAAAAATATTAAAAAGTAATGATATTTGGTTTCACGTTAAAGATATAACATCAAGTCATGGTATACTTTTAACAAATAATACAAGTCCTTCTATTGATGTAATAATTAGGTGTGCTCAAATTGTTGCATATTATAGCAAAGCAAGGCAATCTTCTAATGTGCCTGTTGATTATGCTTTTGGAAAATATGTAAAAAAACCTTCAAGTAGTAAACCAGGAATGGTAATTTACACTCACAATTCTACAATTAATGTTCAACCAAAAAAATAGAGACGGGATCCCCCGTCTCTTTTTGCTGGATCATGCAGCCTCTTCGCTAACAGTCTGTTTTTTGGGACTCCATCTATTGGAGAATCTCAGACTTCCGTGCCGATAGGCACATGCAAATCTGGCTTTTTTGGACTCTTCCATCGTTTTTTTCTTAGCAGCCTGATACGCTGCAGTGAGCTGAATAGCTCTTTCCCAAATAGGATTCTTCGGAATAACGTGTGTTGTGCCCATGATTTTTTCCAACCTTTCAAAATTTATTTAGCAGGGAATCCCTACCGATAAAAAATATTATACCATATTTTTTTAATTATGTAAAGTTTTTGCTCGATTTTTTTAAAGTTTTCATAGACATAATTCTACAAAATTTTCTATTTTCCTTCATCTTCAGGTGGATTAATAATCTTCTGAATTTCTTCATTCTCAAGTATTTCAGGATTTAGGCAACCTTTTACATAATCCATTGTTTTCTTATTTTGAAGTAATGCAGTTGTAGCAATTTCTATATTAGATCTGCAATTTAAAGATGCATATTTTATTATAATTCCTTTATTTTTTACCGCTTCTAGTACAACTTCTTCATCATCTCTTAATTCTTTTGAAGCATAATATAAAGCCTGTCCATCATTTTTTACTGCCTTTAATATAACGTCTTTATCTCCTCTTAAATCTTCACTCGCATAGCACACTGTCCATCCAACAGTATCAACAGATTTCATTAATACATCTTTATCTCCTTTAAGTCTGTTGCTTGCAAATTCAAGTGCACCTGGATTTTGTGTAACTGCTTGTAATACCATATCTTTATCATCTTTTATTTCATCAGACGCCCATTCCAAATATAGTCCAGATTCTTGTAAAGCGTTCTTATAATATTCTTTATCTTGACAATTATTTTTTAGCTCATTTATTTCAAACACTATTATTTGCCTTCTTCCTTTTCACAATAATTTAGTATATCTTTATAACTTAAATTCCAACTTTATATTCTATATTCTCCATATAAGGAAACATCTCTTTAATTCTTTTGTATGTTACAATTGCTGTTCTTGGTTGTGGATTCTTCTCATCTGCGTCTAATAATTTTTGTGTATAACAATTTTCGGCAGTTTTGAATAATAGGTATCTATTTCTAACATATGTAAAATAAATTTGATATCCATCATCTAGATTTTTATCAAACTCTTTAAATGTATATTTGCCATCCATTATTTTCTCCTTTTTCTATCTTTTAATCAATACGTATTCTCAAAAGCCCGTCCCTATTGACCACTTTTCTGCCAAAAGGGCCTGTCCCTATTTATTTACTATTGATTGACCATTTCGTTAAATTCTTGCTCTGTAATTATTGAGACTCCAAGTTCTTGCGCTTTTGTTAGTTTACTTCCGGCTTCTTCTCCAGCTAACACATATGTTGTTTTTTTAGATACAGAACCCGATGTTTTACCTCCAAATTTTTCAATTATTTCAGATGCTTCATCTCTTGTATAATTATCTAAACTACCTGTTAAAACAAATGTCATTCCTTCAAATCGATTATCAGTATTTTCTTCTTCAAGACTATCCATATTAACATTTGCATTTTTTAATCTATTTATTAGATCTGTTGTTTGCTCTTGTTTGAAAAACTCATAAATACTTTGAGCTATAACCTCTCCAACATCATTTTGCTTACTTAATTCTTCAAAAGAAGCATTCATTAAGCTATTCATATTTTTATATTTTTTAGCTAAAGTTTTTGCAAGCTTAGATCCGACATGTCTAATTCCTAATGCAGTAATAAGTTTAGATAAGTCATTGTTTTTACTAGCATTTATACTGTCAATTAAGTTTTGAGCAAATTTTTTTCCATTTTTCTTTAATGAAGCAATATCTTCTAAATTCAAATCGTATATATCAGCAATATTACTAATTAGTTTTCTCTCTATTAATTGCTCTATGATACTGTATCCAAGCCCATCTATGTCCATTCCAACTTTTGAAGCAAAATGAACAATACTTCTTAATGCTTTTGCAGGACATTCTATTCCAGTACATCTAGTAACAGCTTCACCTGGTTCTCTTACAGCAGGTGCGCCACATACTGGACATACTACTGGCATAGTAAATTCTTTTTCATTTCCTGTTCTTTTTTCTTTAACAACTGAAACAACCTCTGGAATAACATCTCCAGCTTTTTGAATAATAACTGTATCACCTATTTTTAATTCCTTTTCTTTTACAAAATCTTCATTATGAAGTGTTGTTTTTGAAATTGTTGATCCAGCAACTCTAACTGGCTCTAGTATAGCCATAGGTGTAATTGCTCCAGTTCTACCAACTTGGCAAATTATATCTTTTAATATAGTTTGCTTTTGCTCTGGTGGATATTTATAAGCAATAGCCCATCTTGGCGTTTTTGCTGTTACACCAAGTTTTTCTCTAAAATCTAACTCATCAACTTTTATAACTGCTCCATCAATTCCAAATGTTAGCTTATCTCTGTTTTCTCCTATTCTATTTACTGCCTCAATTGCTTCATCTATATTTGAACAATAATCATGAACAGGATTGACATTAAATCCCAACTTTTTTAAATAATTTAGTTGTTCATTATGAGAATTAAAGGTATTTCCTGTTAATCTTTGAACATTGAAAATGAAGATATTTAATGGTCTTTTAGCAGTAATTTTTGAATCCAATTGTCTTAAAGAACCAGCTGCTGCATTTCTTGCATTTGCAAATAATGGTTCTCCCATTACTTCTCTTTCTTCATTCATTTTTTCAAATTCTTCAGTTCCAATAAACACTTCACCTCTAACTATAATATTTACAGGTTCAGCTAATTTAGCAGGAATATTTTTAATTGTTTTTAAGTTTTCTGTAACATCTTCACCAATTAATCCATTTCCACGTGTTGCACCCTTAACAAATTCTCCATTAACATATTCCAATGCAACAGATAAACCATCTATTTTTGTTTCAACAACATATTTTAATTTATCAGCTTCATTTTCCAATTGTTTTTTTACTCTTTTATCAAATTCCCTTAACTCATCAATTGAAAAAACATCTTGTAAGCTTTGTAGTGGTACTTCATGAGTTACTTCTGTAAAACCTTCTTTTACATGCCCACCTACCTTTTGAGTATTTGAATCAGCTGTTATAAATTCTGGAAATTGTTTTTCCAAATTCTTAAGTTCATTATTAAGCATATCATATTCAAAATCTGAAATTTCAGGACTATCTTCATCATAATATTTTCTATTATGATATTCAATAATCTCACGTAATTCTATAATTCTTTTTTGAGCTGCTTCTTTATTCATAAGTTAATCTCCTTTTTTCATAAATAAATCTTTTCCATCTTTTAAATAATCGTATCCTGAAAAAACTGTTGCAATTACAGAAATAGTCATTAATATTGTTGAACATATATTCAAAGCCATATTAAATCCACTTAATTTACTCCATATAAATGCACCATATGTATTCACATCTACCAATGCTAAAATAAGTGCAAACATTTGAGTAACAGTTTTTATTTTCCCCCATATTGATGCAGCTATAACTTTACCATCATTTCCAACTACAACAAGTCTATATCCTGAAACTAAAAATTCTCTAAATAAAACTATAATTGGTATCCATGCAGGCAATCTATTTGCTTCTACTAACATAAGCATTGCGGTTAATACAAGAATTTTATCTGCTATTGGATCTAAAAATTTTCCAAATGTAGTAATTTGGTTTCTAGAACGGGCAATATGCCCGTCTAGTTTATCTGTTAAAGCTGCTATAATAAATATTAAATCAATAATAATCCATGTAAATGGTATACCTAGTATCTCACCATTAATTGGAATAAATGGAATTATAACCATTATGGGAACTAATAAAATTCTAAATATTGTTAATTTATTGGGTAAGTTCATATTTCCTCCTCTTGTTTATTACCATTACTTTTTTCTTCAACTTTTCTTTCAATAGCTTCTGGTTTATCTGTTCTAGTTGTATTTGTACCAGTAGTGTTTTTGCTCTTTTTTTCTTTTTCTTCGTTATAAACAACTTCTAATTTTTTTATTAAGCTTGATAGTTTTTCCATATCTTTACCAACCATTTCCCAGTCACCATTAGATGTTGAATGTTCTAAATTATCATTTGCTTTTATAATTAATTCAATTAATCCATCAACTTCATTTGTATCTTGAATTTCAATATTAATTGCATCATTTGATACTAAATTAGTTAATGCTTCTTGTAAATTATCTCCAATTGCTACTTTGCTTCCAGATGCAACAACAATTTTCTTTAAAGTAGGAAGTGAATTTTCCTCATTAATATATTGTTGATATAAAGCTTCTATATATAACAATTTATCTTGAATTGGAACAACTGTTACTTGCTTTGTTAATTTTGTTCCAGTAACATTTAATTTTTCAATTTGTTTATATATTGCATCGTTTTGTTCGATTTGAGTATCTAATTGTAGTAGTCCAACTACATTACTATCATCTGGGAACACATATAGTTGTAATTTTGGCTTTCCATTTTCATATGTTCCAACAAGATATGATGTTAAATTTTGTTTTCCACTAATTGTGTAAGGCATTACTAAACCTATTACACTCTTATCATCTGTTGTGGTTCTTAATGCTGTATAATAAGGCTCAACTTGAGCAATAGCACCTGCTACTGCAGAATTTCCAGTACTATAAGTTGCCATATCCCATACGTCATCTACTCTATATAAAACATCTGGTTGAACATTGTGATATCTTCTTAAGCTTTCAGCTTGAATTTTATATAAGTATTGTGGATATACAAAATGCTTACTTATTTCAGAAGGAATCTCTTCATTTAAATCAACAAAAAGATTACTATAAGCCTTTCTATATGCCATAACTATTGGATCTGTTCTATCTGTTATATAGAACTTTGTTGTACCATCATAGGCATCTATTATTACTTTTACAGAATTTCTAATGTAATTTATTTCTTGATTATTAACAGATATTTTTTGAGAATATGGATAACAATTTGATGTTGTATAGGCATCTAATACCCATACCATTTTACCACTATCTGTTATTACTAAATAAGGATTCTCATCATAAGTTAAATATGGCATAACTTCTTTTGCTCTTTTTATTATATTCCTATTTGTTAAAATTTTGCTATTTGAATTTACATCTGGTGAAAATGCTAACTTAACATCTCCATGTGAAACAGCAAGTACTATTCTATCTAAAAATTTTAGATTTAATCCTGCTTTACCATTGTATTCATTTGTTTCGTTTTTTCCATCTGTTATAGGATAATCGAATTCTTTTTGAGTAGTGCTATTTGTTACAATTGTTTCGTTTGTTTGCATACCAAAATAAATACGTGGCTCGCTAATTTTTATATCTGTATCATTGAATCCTTTTTGATAATTTTCTAAATTCCCAGCATTGCTTATTTTAGTTGTTGAAGTTGCAATTGCACCATATCCATGTGTATATTCATATGTTGAATTAATGTATGAATTATCTTGATTTACTATTTCTCTTGGAGAAATATATACCACACTATCTTCTCCGTTTACCAAGTATTCACCAATTTGACTTGTTATATATGTATAATACCCTTTATTAGTTAATGTTCCATTAAGATTTTGTAATACTAAATTTTTATTAACAATTGAAACCTTATTTAAAAGCTCTTTGTTTGCAACTATGTCTTCTTCTAATAAAGATCCAGCATTTTCAACATTTATTTCATCAATTTGAATTCCGTATGCTTGTCTTGTATTTTCAATGTTATAACCAATGTATTTTCTTTGCTTATCAAATTCATTAGATTTTATAAAAATAGAATTATATCCAATTAATGTAACTCCTAATATACATAAATAACCTGGAACTACTAATATTGACCCAATAACCTTTTTGGTTTTTCCTTTTTTATAAAATGATACAGCCATAAAAACAGAAATAACAATAAGAACGCTTAATAGCCTATAGCCCCATAATTTTATGCTTACATCTGCAATTCCAGCACCATATAAAGAATATGAAGACTTATCTCCAACACTTAAGAATTTTCCTGATGATAAATCTTGCGTTTTAAAAAATGTTAAAAATGCAATTAAAAATGATAGTATTTTAACATTTGTTAATAACTGATCAACTATTTTACTCTTTTTTAAAGTTTCGCTTCTTACTCCATCAAACTGAGTATTTAAAGCAATTACATAATATACACCCATATATATAGTTAAAGCAACTAATGTAATTATTCCAAACCACAATATATATTCGATAAATGGTTTTTGGAATAAATAATATCCAATATCATTACCAAAAATATTGTCATTGTTTTCAAATGACGTGCTGTTTAAGAACAACATAAGTTTCTTTGATGTTAAATTAACTGTAATAATACTAACAAGCATTGATATAATAAAAGAAATTGATTTGTTTGGTAATTTTTTCATTTCTGTTTTTTCATCTTCATAAAAAGCTTTTAATCCAGAATATATGCGCTTATTGGCAATATATATTGAGAAAAATAAAATCAGAAATGTTACAATCATAGATATTGATTTATATTCAAAATTTTTCCAAAACACAGAAACATATTGTTCTCCAATTTCCATTTTTTCTAAATACGAACCTCTTAATACTATGCTTCCAGCTGTTACCACTATTATTAAAAATAAAATAACAAAAAAGATTCTTTTATTGGTTTTATGACCCTTATCTTTTTTGATTTTTTTACTTGAAATTTTTTCAACAATATTTTCAGAAATATGTTTTTCAGAAACATTCTTTTTCTCCATAAATTTCACTAACCTTTCTTTTTTTATTAGTATATTTTTTATAGATTTGCATTATAAAAGTGCATTTACAAAATCAGATGAATTAAATTTTTCCATATCATCTATTTGTTCTCCAACTCCAATAAATTTAACAGGCATTTTATTTTCAGATACAATACCAATTACTGCCCCACCTTTTGCTGTACCATCTAGCTTTGTTAATATAAGTCCATTGATATCAACTGTTTCTTTAAATGCTTTTACTTGTAGTATTGCATTTTGCCCTGTTGTTGCATCTAATACCATTAACACTTCTTGTGAAGCATCTGGTAATTCTCTATCAATTATTTTTTTAATTTTTACAAGTTCATCCATTAAATACTTTTTATTATGCAATCTTCCGGCTGTATCACATATAAGAACATCTGCATTTCTTTCTTTTGTTATTTTAATCGCATCAAATACAACAGATGCAGGATCAGAACCTTCATGTCTTTTTACAATTTCACATCCAGCTCTATTAGCCCATATTTCCAATTGTTCAACAGCTGCTGCTCTAAATGTATCTGCTGCAGCAATAACAACCTTTTTACCATCTAATTTTAATCTATTAGCAATCTTTCCAATTGATGTTGTTTTTCCTACTCCATTTACGCCAACTACTAGTATAACTGATGGTGTTGTTTGCAAATTCAAATTAGAATCAACAGAGTCTAATATATCTTTAATTATATCTTTTAAAACTCTTTTTACCTCTTCGCTATCTTCTATTTTTTCTTTCTTTATTCTATCTCTTAATTCAGATATTATCTTTGTTGAAGTTTCCACACCAACATCTGACATTATCAATGCTTCTTCAAGTTCTTCTAGAAGTTCTTCATCTACTTTTCTAAAATTACTAAAAACATTATTTATTTTTTCATTTATTGATGTTTTTGTTTTGCTTAATCCATGCTTTAATTTGTCAAAAAATCCCATTGTTTTAATTTCCTCCTGTTGTGTTGTTGTTGGGGACGGTTCTGTTTGGCAGATTTTCTGCCATTGGGGACACGTCTCTTTTTTATATTATTAATACATTGAAATTATACTATATTCCATTTTTTTATGCAAGGCATAATCGCTATAAAAAAAGAATTCTTTAATAAGAATTCTCATGATTTTTTACATATTTGACTTTAATCTTTTATATACCGGAATAGGTCTTCTTTTATGTTCTGATGCACGCACTTTTCTTTGTATTATTTCCATTGCATCATTCTCTGTTTTACCTGTTTCTATATATTCGGCAATTTGCTTATATGTAACGCCCAATTTTTCTTCATCAGTTTGCTTTCCTAATCCATCACATGGAGCTTTATTTATTATTTTCTCAGGTACTCCTAAATATTTACCAATTTGCAATACTTCTTCAACTGTAAACTCGGCTAAAGGATTCAAATCACTTGCATTATCTCCCCATTTTGTTGTATAACCAACAGTTATTTCACACTTATTGCCAGTTCCAATCACTAGATAATTAAGGCTTTGAGCAATATAATATAATGTTGTCATTCTAAGTCTTGGCTTAGAATTAATTTTAGACTCTTTGCCTCTCCATTCCTCTATTGGACTGATTACTTGATCTATTTCATTTTCCAAATTTTCATATGCTTTACTTAAATCTATTTCAGCAGAATTAACATCAAATTGTCTTACTACTAATTCAGCATCTTTAATATCAGATTTTAAAGATTGACATGGCATCATAACTGCAAGAACATTTTCTTTTCCAAGTGCTTTTTGCGCCAATGCAATAACTGTAGCACTATCTTTACCACCACTATTTCCAACTACAACCCCCGCAGCATGTGCCTCTTCTACTTTTTTATTAATCCATTTAGTAATTCTTTTTACCTCTTTTTCAACATCTTTTATCATTTTAATCACTCCATGTATAGCTTATTGTTTTTTATATATTCATAAACCTCGTCAGGCATTAAATACCTAGAACTTTTCTTTTGTTTTATTAGATTTCTAACATAACTTGAACTGTAATTGTTTTTTATTTCAGTGTGCAATTCTAATATATTATCTTTATGCGATAAAAGTAATTCGTTTGAATTGATAATGTTTTCAATATTATCATTGTTGCGTTCCATAACTAATAGTTTATATTTTGACAAGAGTTCTTCTGGCTTTTTCCATGTGTGGATTTCTTTTAAATTGTCACTTCCAATTAAAAACCATATTTCTTTATCCGGGAACATTTCCTTAGTTTTCTCCAAAGTTTCAAATGTATATAATGAACGTTTATCTTCTTGTAAATCCATATCTGATAAAACAAACTCTTCATTGTTGTCTACAACTAATTTGAGCATGTTATATCTATGATTGTTAGCTAGAAGCCCATCTTTTGGATATGTTTTATTTACAGGAATAAAAACAATCTTTTCGACTTCTTCATATTGATTTAATACTTGCTGAGCAATTACAAAATGTGAATTAAGTGGTGGATTAAATGAACCTCCATATACTACTATTATATTTTTATTAGTCATATAGCATATAGCACCGCCCTTCTCTTTGTTTTTGCGTGTATTGTTCTTTTTCGATAATTACTCTAACATATATTTTTTGTATTTTCAATAAAAATGTGTATTTTTTTTGAGGGACACGTCACATAATAAATTTTTTTGTGTATTCTTGCCGCAAAAGAGACTCTCATGTGAAATCATAAGAGTCTCTTTTCTTGGTTTAAGCTGTATACAGTGCGTTAATTTTTCTTGTAAGTCTTGCAGCACTTTCCTTGTTAACATCGATCAGATCTGATACTTGGACATCCCATGTACAATCATGCCCATCATCGTCAAAATAGCCTTTGATAATGTCATGAAAATTAGCATCAGACCGGAAGTTGTCCATTTCCGGAATGCCACAAAGAGGAACACCGTCCGGGAAAATCTGTTTCAGTTGATTCAGTAATCCCTCCTTGTTTGCTTCTGCATAAATTCCCATCTCAACAGTAAGTGACATAGCCAATTCCTTGGCCAGCATCGCATTTGTTTTGTTGTAGAACTTATACAGCTGACCGATTGTTGTCTTCCAATCGCCGAAAAGCTGCATTCCAGAAATCTTCTTGCCTGTACGTGTGTTTTCAAACATGCCGTCCTTAGTAGGTTTTCCATAGCGAAGCAAGAAACCGCAAACACTGTCATTGTCATATGTCAAATGTGCAAGCACTCCCAATGATGTCGGATCTTTTTGGAGGAAAAGCTCCTCGACTTTAGCTTGGTCTGGAATCATGTAGTATTTGCCGAATTCCGGATGTGGAACATAAAAGTGCGTGTTATCTTTGCTCGTTGTAAGGTCCGGAACAATTGCCCCCAGCAACATACTCCGAAGTGCATTTTGAGGCATTTGTTTTTTGGTTTGTTCAGAGAGATTCATCCATACTCTCAGAACATGTTCCAAGTGCAGTACATAGCCAGCCATCTTAATTTCTCCTTTCGCGCAGTTGCGCTAAAATTGTTTGCAAAACGCACTTGACGTTTGCATGCAAAATAATAGCATAGTTTTATGTAAATTGTCAACTTACGATACAGATTCTTGCCTTTTAAAACAAACTAATAAATCCGTGTAAATACACGGATTTATTAGTTCGACAATCTTCACTTTGGTGCCACCATGCAGAATCGAACTGCAGACCTACTGGTTACGAATCAGTTGCTCTACCAACTGAGCTATAGTGGCATTTTTTATTGATTACAAATGAAATTATATTTTTAATTTAATTAAAAGTCAAGATTTTTTTTAATATTTGTGTCATGTTGCAAACACTTCTATTGTGTCAATAATACTTCATTACCAGTCGTAATTATGTTGACTTTTTGGTGCAATTATGCTATAATCTCATTGAAATTATTGCGAAACGCGCAATTTTTTCAGTAATCATAGCTATTATGCTATAATAGCTCCGCCCTTATATGCAAGAGGAGGTAATTATGAATACGTCAGAAAAGTCCCCGCAGTCCATTCAGCAGAAGGCCAAAATGATGACATTTAATAAGAATTTTACACGGTTAAAAGAAAGAAAAGATGACAGAGAAATCTATAGGCTGCTGGATAACATGATTGATGTCCTTAAGACTTATTCAGAAGGAAGCGACTATGCAATCAACAGTCTTATCAAAAGAATGAAAAACATTCAACAACATTTAGGCATCAACCCTGAAACAAACCGTATTCATCCTGATTCGCAGGAACGGCTTGACGATGTTATCGCGGAAATTGAACTGTACCTCACAGACTACTTTACTTAATAAGCAACACAATCAAACAAAAAAGCGAATAGGATACTTCCTATTCGCTTTTTTTATTTAGCATATTCAATAACTCTAGTTTCTCTTATCATATTAACTTTGATTTGTCCTGGATATTCCATTTCATCTTCAATTTTCTTTGCAATTTCTCTAGACATTAATACCATTTGGTCGTCTGAGATTTTATCTGGTTTAACAATAATTCTTACTTCTCTACCAGCTTGGATTGCAAATGATTTTTCTACTCCCTCAAAAGAATCTGCTATTTCTTCTAAGTTTTGTAGTCTTTTTATGTAAGTTTCTAAAGTTTCTCTTCTTGCTCCTGGTCTTGAGGCTGATATAGCATCAGCTGCCTGAATTAACACAGCTTCTAGGGTTTGTGGTTCAACATCTCCATGGTGAGCTTCAACAGCATTTATAACTATTGGATTTTCTTTATACTTTTTAAGTATATCAACACCAATTTCAACGTGTGTTCCTTCCATATCATGATCTAATGCTTTTCCTAAATCATGTAGTAATCCAGCTCTACGTGCAAGTTTTGCATCTAATCCTAATTCTTCTGCCATTATTCTTGCTAGGTTAGATACTTCTATACTATGGTTTAATACATTTTGTCCATAACTTGTTCTGTATCTTAACTTTCCTATTAATTTAACAATGTCTGGGTGTAAGCCTATAACTCCAGTTTCCATTACAGCTCTTTCTCCTTCTTCTTTGATAATAGCTGCAATTTCTTCTTTGGCTTTTTCTACCATTTCTTCAATTTTGGCAGGGTGAATTCTACCATCATCTATTAATTTTTCAAGAGCAAGTTTGGCAACTTCTCTTCTTAATGGATCAAATCCTGAAATTATAACTGCTTCTGGTGTATCATCTATTATTAAATCAATTCCAGTTAATGTTTCTAGTGTTTTTATGTTACGACCTTCTCTACCTATAATTCTACCTTTCATATCATCATTAGGTAGTGATACAATTGAAACTGTTGTTTCAGATGTGTGGTCTGCAGCACATTTTTGTATTGCGTAACTAATTATTTCTTTAGCACTTTTATCTGATTTTTCTTTAACTTCTTCTTCATAACTACGTATTAAAGCAGCCTTTTCTTGAGTTAAATCTTTATCAACTTCACTTAATAAAAATCTTTTAGCTTCATCTACAGACATTCTTGAAATACGTTGTAATTCTTCTCTTTGAGAGTTGATTACTTTGTCCATTTCTTGAGATTTTAAATCTAAATCAGAATCCTTTTTTACTAATTCTTGTTCTTTCTTTTCTAATTGTGCAATTCTATTTTCTAAATTTTCTTCTTTTTGTACTAAACGTCTTTCTTGTACTTGTACTTCGCCTCTTCTTTCTTTAATCTCTTGATCTAAATCTTTTCTAGCATTCATTATTTCTTCTTTTGCTTTAAATATTTCTTCTTTTTTTCTATTTTCAGCATCTTTTGTTGCTGATTCGATAATTCTTTTTGCTTCATTATCTGCATTTTGTATTTTAGATTCAGCAATTTTCTTTCTTAGGAAAAATCCTACAAATGTGAAAATTACTGCTGAGATAAGAAATACGGCGATAGTGATTAATGCATCTGGCATAATCTAACACCTCTTTCTATTTATTTTTCAATGTTCAGCTTAAATATATTTATTTTTATGTTTACATATATTTTTACTTACACCCTTATTTTATATGTATTATTGTAAACTGTCAAGTATTTTTTATTACCAAAAAATAATTATAGACTTTTTTTTCATCGTTTGTTATAATTAATTTGGTGATTAATTATGGATACAAAATACGAAAGAAAATCAAGTAAGATTCTTTTATTTTTT
>R27__coassemble_1146_pt1 | contig 13006 bp, 8 predicted proteins | sample R27__metabat2_low_PE_056 | metagenome-assembled genome bin R27
TGATATAGCTACAAAATATGAAGAAATAACTAGAATGCTTGTTTATGCAATGATTAACGATAAAATTATAGATTTAGGGTTTAAAAGCAAAGAATTTTGTTATCAAATATTAAAGTATTTATTTGATACTAAAATAATGAAATTGGATTCACTTGTTTTAAAATTAAGTTTTAAAGGTGCAAGCCAATTAGAAGTAGAATATTATGATGGTAATATTCTGGATCATCAAGAATTATTTAATATACCTTTTGATGAAATAATAGCAAACAAGAAAGCAAGAAAAATAAAAATATTCTAAAAGGAGATGACAATTATGAAAGTAACTTTTCTTGGTGCAACTAAAACAGTTACAGGATCAAATTTTTTAGTAGAAGGTGCAGGAAAGCGTTTTTTAGTAGATTGTGGATTATTTCAAGGTCAAGCAGCAGATGAATTAGAAAATGAAAAGCCATTTGATTTTGATGTAAGTAGTATAGATTTTATGATTTTAACACATGCACACATAGATCACTCTGGAAGAATTCCAAAACTATATAAAGATGGATATAGAAACAAAATATATGCAACAAAAGCTGCTTGTGATTTATGTGCAATAATGCTTCCAGATAGTGGACACATTCAAGAAATGGAAACTGAATGGAAGAATAGAAAAAAGGAAAGAAAGGGAGAACCTTTATTAGAACCAATATATGATGTAGAAACAGCAGTAAGGTCTTTGGAGGTTTTTGAGCCTGTTAGATATGACCAATTAATTGAGATTGACGATAATATACATATTAGATTTAATGATGCTGGACATATGCTGGGTTCTGCAATTGTGGAAGTATGGATAAAAGAAAACGAGAAAAATAAAAAGATAGTATTTACAGGAGATCTTGGAAACAACGATATTCCGTTATTATCTGAACCAACAATGATAGAAGATGCTGATTACCTTGTTATGGAATCAACATATGGTAATAGGCATCATATGAGAAATGACGAAAAAGCGCAATTATTTATGGATATTGTAACAGATACAATTAGAAATGGTGGAACAGTTGTAATACCTTCATTTGCAGTAGGTAGAACTCAGGAAATATTATTTGAAATAAATAACTTGAAAGAAAAAATAAAAGATACTGATTTCCAACAAAAATATAGAATATTAATGCATACTCCAGTATATGTTGATAGTCCTCTTGCAATATCTGCAACAGAAGTTTTCAAAGAAAATATGGATTTGTTTGATTATGAAACACAAGAGCTTATAAAAAGTGGAGATAATCCTTTAGAATTTCCAGGTTTAAGATTTACAAGAACATCACAAGAATCAAAAGATTTAAATGAAAGTGATGAACCATCAATTATTATATCAGCAAGCGGTATGTGTGAAGTTGGAAGAATAAAGCATCACTTAAAGCACAACATATGGAATCCTAAAAATACAATTCTATTTGTTGGGTATCAAGCTCCAGGTACATTAGGGCGAAAGATTGTTGATGGTGCAAAAACTGTTAAAATATTTGGAGAAGACATTGCAGTGAATGCAAGAATTGAATATATTGAAGGATATTCAGGACACGCAGATCAGGAAGGATTAATGAATTTTGTATATTCATTTATAAAAAAACCAGAACATATCTTTTTAGTTCATGGTGAACCAGAAGGACAAAAAGTTTTAAAAGAAATGATTGTACAAAATACAAATATCCCAGTAACAATTCCAGAATATGGTGAAACATATGATTTAGAAAAAGATATAAGAATAATTAATAAGCTTGATAGAAAAGATGAGAAGAAATATTTGAAATTACAAGTACTTGAAAGAATGAATACATTAAAAGAAGAAATTCAAGACATGGAACAAATTGTAAAAGAAGAATTATTAACAGGTGATGGATCTGACGCAGAAATTGAAAATATAAATCAAAAGATAAAGGATTTGGAGCAACAAATAGTTAGAATAGTAGAGCAAAGTTCAAAATAGAAATTCTTTTGGGAATAGGGGCGTTTCCTTTTTATAAGAATTTATAAAGGGGAAGCGTCTTTAATTAAAAGGAGGCACAAGATGGCAAATAAAATTAAAACAGTTTTTGTGTGCAGTAATTGTGGATATGAGTCAAGCAAATGGCTTGGAAAGTGTCCAGGATGTAATGAATGGAATTCATTTTATGAAGAAAAAATAAATAAAAAGGAAGATAAAATTAGTGGAACAGGTGAAAAGAAAAGCTGTAAACCTATGCAATTAAATACTGTTGTTGGTAAAGAAGATACAAGAGTTTCAACAGGATTTGAAGAATTAGATAGAGTTTTAGGTGGTGGCTTAGTAAATGGTTCTTTAGTGTTAATTGGTGGTGAACCAGGAATAGGAAAATCTACTTTAATACTACAATTATGTGATAAACTAAAAGGTGAAGGAAATGTTTTATATGTTTCAGGTGAGGAATCTGCTGAACAAATTAAATTAAGAGCAGATAGACTTGGAATAAATAATGATTCGTTGATGTTCTTAGGAGAAACAGATATTGATATAATTCAATCATCAATTTTAGAGATGAATCCTAAGCTTGTAATAATTGATTCGATTCAAACAATGTATTCAGATGAGATAACATCAGCACCAGGAACTGTTAGTCAAGTTAGAGAAATAACGGCGAGAGTAATGAAATTGTGTAAATCTAATGGGATAACTACAATTATTATTGGACATGTTACTAAAGATGGAAATATAGCAGGACCAAGGGTTTTAGAACATATGGTAGATACAGTGTTATACTTAGAAGGTGAAAGATATTTTTCATATAGAGTATTACGTGGAGTAAAAAATAGATTTGGATCTACAAATGAAGTTGGAATGTTTGAAATGGTCAACGAAGGAATGGTAGAAGTTTCAAATCCATCAGCCGTGCTTATATCAGAAAGAGAAGATAATCCAGCTGGGTCAGTTGTTGTAGCAAGTATGGAAGGGACGAGACCTTTATTAATTGAACTTCAGGCTTTAACAACTCCAAGTATTTTTGGGATGCCAAGAAGGAATGCAAATGGAATTGACTACAACAGGTTAACTTTGTTAATGGCTGTTTTAGAGAAAAAAGCTGGATTTAATCTTGGGAATCAAGATGCATATGTAAATGTGGTAAGTGGAATGAAAATAATGGAACCAGCTGTTGACTTAGGAGTCATAGCTGCTGTTGCATCAAGTTTTAAAAATTTAAGTATTCCAAAAGATGTAGTTGTAATTGGAGAAGTTGGCTTAACAGGGGAAATTAGAAGTGTGAATTTAATTGATAAAAGGCTTAAAGAAGCTGAAAAACTTGGATTTAAAACTTGTATTATTCCTGAAAGTAATAAAAAGATGTTGAAAGAAAAATACAAATTGGATATAATAGGTGTAAAAAATATAAATGAGGCTATAAATAAATTAGGATTATAAAAAATAAGTATTTAGGAGGCTAAAATGTCTATTATTAAGGATGATAATATAATGCTAGACATATTAAAATCAATTGCACCAGGAACACAGATTCGTGAGGGGCTTGAGAATATTTTGAAAGCCAAAACAGGTGCATTGATATTGATTGGTGATAGTGATAAAGTTATGAATATTGTTGATGGTGGATTTAGCATAGATGTTGAATATACGCCATCAAGATTGTATGAGCTAGCCAAAATGGATGGATCAATTGTATTAAGCAGCGATATGAGGAAAATACTATATGCTAATACGCAGCTTATTCCATCTTCAGATATTCCAACAACAGAAACAGGAACAAGACACAGAACAGCTGAAAGAACTGCAAAGCAAACCGGAGAATTAGTTGTTAGTATTTCACAAAGAAGAAATATCATAACAATATTTAAGGGGAATTTAAGATACGTTTTAGAAGATACTTCAAAGGTAATTACTAAAGCTAATCAGGCTTTGCAAACTGTTGAAAAGTATAAAAAAGTATTTGATAGTAAATTAAGTTTATTAAATGAATATGAATTTAATGATATTGTAACACTTGAAAATGTCATTTCAGCGCTTCAGAGAGCTGAGAAGGTTATGATGGTAGCTGATGAGGTTAAAAAGGCTATATGTGAGCTTGGTGAAGAAGGAAGATTACTACAATTGCAATTAGATGAGTTAATTGGTGACTTGGAATCTGAAGAAATTTTTATAATAAAGGATTATATGGTTCCGAAAAGAAATAGAACACCTGAAGGAATATTGCAAGAAATTAGAATGCTTGAACATGAAGATTTGGATAAATCTCAAGTAATAGCTAAAATGCTTGGATATGAGGCTTTTGATAACTATGATGAGGTTGGAGTATTTACAAAAGGATATCGTGTTTTAAATAAAATACCAAGAATGCCAAGTACAATTGTTGATAATTTAGTTAAAAAGTTTAAATCGTTTCAACATATTTTGGCTGCTGATATTCCTGCATTGGATGATGTTGAAGGTATTGGAGAGGTTAGAGCAAAAGCAATAAAACAATCATTAAGAAGAATGCAAGAGCAGTTTGTGTTTGAGAATTTTTAGATTTATATTAATTTTTCGTATGCTTACTGGCGCTATTCTCCAAAGTATTAATAGGATGAAAGCGCCAAACTGCGCGCATTACGAAAAATTAATATAAATCTAATATAGCGGAAGGTTTAATTTTTCGTATGCTTACTGGCGCTATTCTCCAATGCATTAATAAGATGAAAGCGCCAAACTGCGCGCATTACGAAAAATTAATATAAATTTAAAGCAAAAAGGTATTGCTATTTTACAATATTTAAGTTTATAATGAGAAAGGTTAAAATACGAAACAAGAAAAATTAGCATTTTGGGGCGTGTCCCCAAAATGTAAATAGGAGGAGTTTAAATGAAAAAAATTTGTTTATGGATAGGAATTATACTTGCAGCAGTAGCTGTTATATTTGTAGGATATGGTATTATAAAAAATAAGACATATAATCCAAAGAATCCAGTTGTAACAATATATATAGAGGGGTATGAAAAACCAGTTAAAGTTGAATTAGATGTTAAATCTGCACCAAATGCAGTTGCAAATTTTGTTAAATTAGCTAATAGTGGTTTTTATACAGATTATAAAATGACAATAAATGAAAATGAAATTGTTAGTAAAAAAGGAAATGAAAAAGCAAGATTATCAAGAATAGTAGAAAATCCAAAAGAAGATTATATCTATGGAATAAAAGGTGATCTTATAGCAAATAAAGTAGATAATTATATTAAACACAAAAAAGGTGTAATTACAATGCATATAGAGAACTTTTCATATTTAGGATATACAGAAGAAGGATATAATTCTGCAAATAGCACATTTGGAATTCTAACAGCTGATAATGATAGCTATAATGGTCGTTATATTGGATTTGGTAAAGTTATTGAAGGTATGGATGTACTAGATGCAATTGAAGCAACAAGAGTTGAAGAAAAAACAAATACAGAAGGTACTGATGAAACAGAAACTAAAGATAATAATGTTAATACAATAACTATTAAATCAGTTACTGTTGATACATTTGGAGTAAAATATGGTACACCAGAATATGTTAATTATGAAAAAAATCTTGAAAAAGTAAATGAAGCTTGTAGACAATATTTTGGAAGTGATTTTGAATCAATATTTCAATAAAATTTAATGGGAAATGGGGACGTGTTCGTTTGGCATAAAGTGCGAAAAAAGAATACGTCCTCAATTGTTATTTTTATTAGTTTTTTTGGCTAAAAACCTTGAAAAAATTGGATATTAATGATTAAATATAAAATGTAAAAATGGATAATGATTTAACAAAGGAGAGTGCTAATATGTGTGGGTTTTGTGGATTCACAGGAAAAGTAGAAAATAGAGAACAAGTTATAAAAAACATGATGGAAAAAATCATATACAGAGGACCTGATAGTGATGGTACTCATATAGATGAAGATATTGCTTTAGGATTTAGAAGATTATCAATTATAGATTTAGCAGATGGAACTCAACCAATTTACAATGAAGATGCAACCAAAGTTATTGTATTTAATGGAGAGATATACAATTATAAAGATATAAGAGAAGACTTAGTTTCAAAAGGACATATATTCAAAACTAAAACAGACACAGAAGTTATTTTACATGGTTATGAAGAATATGGACCTGAAGTATTAAATAAATTCAGAGGAATGTTTGGAATAGCAATCTGGGACTTAACTGAGAAGGAACTATTCATAGCAAGAGATTTCTTTGGTATTAAACCAATGTATTATACACAAGTTGGAAATGATTTAATTTTCGGTTCAGAAATTAAATGTCTTTTAACACATCCAAATGTGAAAAAAGAGCTAAATGAATCAGCTTTACAAAATTATTTATCATTCCAATATGGTGTTCCAAATGATACATTTTTTAAAGATATTTATTGTTTACAACCAGGTCATTATTTGAAATTTAAGGACGGTAAATTAGAAATAACAAGATATTGGAGTCCAGATTTCAAAATTGATGAGAGTTGGGAAGAAGATAAACTAGTTGAAGAAATAGATAAAACATTTAAAAATTCAGTTGAAGCTCATAAAATAAGTGATGTTGAAGTTGGATGCTTTTTATCAAGTGGTGTTGACTCAAGTTATGTAGCAACACAATTCAAAGGGCAAAAAAGCTTCACAGTTGGTTTCAATTACAATAAATATAACGAAATTGATTACGCAAAAGAATTAGCAGAAGAAATTGGACAAGACCATTATTTTAAAAGAATTGAAGATGATGAATTTTGGAATATCGTTCCAAAGGTTCAATATTATATGGATCAACCACATGCTGATCCATCTTGTGTTGCGCTTTATTATGTATGTAAAATTGCAAGTGAGCATGTAAAGGTTGTTCTTTCTGGTGAGGGTGCAGATGAGTTATTCGGAGGATACAGAATTTATCATGAGCCATATAGCTTACGTTATAGTAAATTATTACCAAGATTTATGTGGAAAGGAATAGCAGGTGTATTGAATAGCATTCCTGTTGAATTCCCTGGTAAAAGCTATGCAAATAGAGCAAGTAAAAAACTAGAAGAAAGATTTATTGGAAATGCAAATTTATTCTCAGATAAGGAAAAACGTAAAATATTAAAAAATATTGAAGGAATGAAAAAGCCTGAAGAAATAACAAAACCATTTTATGATGATACTAAAGGAATGGATGATGTAACAAGAATGCAATATATAGATATCAACTTCTGGATGATAGGAGATATTCTTTTAAAGGCTGATAGAATGAGTATGGCAAATTCATTAGAGTTAAGAGTTCCATTCTTGGATAAAGAAGTTTGGAATCTAGCTAAAACTATTCCATCTAAATTTAAAGTAACAAAAGATGGACAAACTAAAGTTGCAATGAGAAAAGCAGCATTAAAAAATATGCCAGAAAAAGTTGCATCAAGAAAGAAATTGGGATTCCCAGTTCCTACAAGAGAATGGTTAAAACAAGAAAAATACTACAACATAGTAAAGAAAGAATTCGAATCTGAAACAGCAAAAAAATATTTCGTTACAGAAGAAATTGTTAAATTATTAGATGAGCACATTAAATTAAAGAAAGATAATAGCAGAAAAATTTGGACAATTTATGTGTTCTTAATATGGTATAAACAATTTTTTGAAGAATAGAGGGAGTGTAGACAATGTGTGGATTTGTAGGGTTTATGGATAAATTAAACCAAGATGAAAAACGTAAAAGTATAAAAGTAATGGCAGACAGAATTATTCACAGGGGTCCAGATGAGGAAGGATATTTTGTGGATGATGATGTTGCTTTAGGACATAGAAGATTATCAATTATAGATTTAAGTAGCGGTCAACAACCAATGTTTAATGAAGATGGAACTATTGCTGTTGTTTTCAATGGGGAAATTTATAATTTTCAAGAAATTCGTGATGACTTAAAAAGTAAAGGACATGTGTTCAAAAACAATTCTGATACAGAAGTTTTAGTACATGGTTATGAAGAATATAAAGAAGATTTATTTAACAAATTAAGAGGAATGTTTGGCTTTGTAATTTATGACATGAAAAACAAAGAAATAATAGGTGTTAGAGATTACTTTGGTATTAAGCCATTTTACTATTATGATGATGGAAAAACTTTTATATTTGGTTCAGAAATCAAAAGCTTTTTAGACCATCCAAATTTTGTAAAAGAGGTTAATAAAAAAGCTTTAAAACCATATTTAACATTCCAGTATTCAGTGTTAGATGAAACATTTTTCAAAAATACATACAGATTAAAGCCAGGAAATTACTTCAAATATAAAGATGGAAAAATTGAAATAAAACAATATTTCAAAGCTGAATATATGAAACAAAAGGATACATATGAAAGCTATAAAAAACAAGTAAAAGAATCATTAGAAGATTCTGTAAAAGTGCATCAAATAAGTGATGTTGAAGTTGGCTCATATTTATCAGGTGGTGTAGATTCATCTTATGTTGTAAGTGTTGCAAAACCAGATAAAACATTTACAGTAGGATTTGATAAAACAGGATTTGATGAATCTGGATTTGCAAAAGATTTATCAAAAATATTTAACACCAATAATTACAACAGAGTATTAACAGGAGATGACTTCTTTAACGCACTTCCATTAGTTCAATATCATACAGATGAGCCACATGCAAACCTTTCAACTGTTCCATTATTCTTCTTATCTGAATTAGCACGTGAGAAGGTAAAAGTTGTTCTTTCAGGCGAAGGTGCAGATGAAATGTATGGTGGATATAATGAGCTTAATGTTAGTAAATGGATTAAAGCGTATTGTATGCTTCCGCTTGCATTTAGAAAATGTTTAGCAAACAAGGTTAGAGATAAAAAGAAATTTACGGGTAAAAGAATTATATGTCAATATGACAGACCTTTATCTGAAAGATTTATTGGTAACGCATTTATTATGGATGATAATGAAACAGAAGATATTTTATGTGATGAATTAAAAGGTAATGGAATTAAATTTGCAGAAATAATAAAACCATATTACGAAGATGTAAAAGGTATGGATGAGATTACTCAAATGATGTATATTAATATGCATTTTTGGCTTGCAAAAGATATGCTTTTAAAAGCTGATAAAATGAGTATGGCGCATTCTGTTGAACTTCGTGTTCCTTTCTTAGATAAAGAAGTATGGAATGTTGCAAGAAAAATTCCAAGTAAATACTTAATAAAAGATGGTGAAACAAAGAAAGTATTTAGAGATGTTGCAGCTGAGGTAATTCCAGAAGAATGGGCTAAAAGACGTAAGCTTGGATTCCCAGTACCATTCTTTATGTGGATAAAAGAAGAGAAGTACTTTAATATTGTAAAAGACTATTTTATGCAAGATTGGGTAAGTGAATTTTTTGATAAAGATAAAATAAACAAAATGCTTGATGATCACTATGCTGGTGTAGAAAACCATGGAAGAAAATTATATAACATATTCATTTTCTTGGTTTGGTATAAAGTATATTTTGTGGACAATATGTAAATTTTATTTTGGGGACACGTCACTAAAAAAAATCATAATAAAAAAGATATGTAATTATATTGAGTAAGTGCGCGCAGTTAAGTTAGCTCTTGGAACGCAGTGACGTAGAGATAACTTATACATGCGAAGTCGGATTGGTGCTTTCATCCAATTAATGCAATGGAGAATAGTGCCAGCAAGTACACGAAATATGATTACATATCTTTTAGTATACATAAATTTGACTAGAATGGCATAAAATGCTATAATATTCGTATGAAAACTATTTCATATCATGAGATAGTAAAAGAGGTTTAGAAAAAAGGGTTAAAGAAAACAGGAGGATTAAAGATTATGAATACTCAAAGAAAAGAAAACAACACATCCGCCAGTGCAAATGCACAACCTATCATTATGCATTTCCGGAAAAAACTTACAACGGATGAAAGAGTCGATTTACTGATTTACTACATCCATCAGAATGAGGGAAAGAAGGAAGAAAACCGCTTGACTTATGCTGAAATAGCAAAAAAAATTGGTGTTACTACAGCAGCAATTTACCAAAAGAAAAGCGGATTGCTCACAAAGGCCGCAAAAAAAATGGGAGTCTCCAGAGATTCTCTGTTGGAACATCCGCACAAGGCACACCAAGTGCCGATTTACAGTGTGAGAGAGGTAGACAGCAGACCGAAATTCGACAAGAGTATTCCTGAAGACAAAACTCCGGAGCAAAAGCTTCGAACAGCCATGCTGGTTGTTGAAGCCGAGCAAAAGGATGTTCAAGAGCTCGCAGCAAAAGGTGCTTTTGCATATTGTGAAATGCTGAATCATTATGCAACTGGCGAAGAAGCTTTTGTTGCATTTGAGAGTGCCGGAGATGATTTGAAAACGGCAATGCAGGAGCTTAAAAGATTTACCAATATCATGAAAAACTGCGGAGTTTATATGAATGTTGTAGCTGAATTTGCAAAACAAATTGAAGAACGAGAAAAATATATTGCAAAAAAAATGCAACAAGTCGAAGAACTCAAATCCCAGTGCTGCAAAGGTTACACAATCGACGAAACATGTCAGAATGATTTCTATCAACTGGTATCAGAAGATGAAATCCCGGAAGAAAAGAGGATAGAGATTATGTCTCGAATTGTCTTTAATCCGGAGGAATCTGGATATTCTGAAGAATTCATCGAGAAAGCTATGGAGCTTCAGCCGGCAGACTTCAAAAAGCTTATTCTTATTATTGGGGTGAGCGAAAAGGAGTCTACAGTTGAATGGAAGTTCAGCGAAGAAACAAAGCTTTCAAAGGTTATTCAGATGGGAGGCATTAAAACTACTATCTCTAAACAGAGTCAGTCGTAATGACTGACTCTGTTTTTATGTCTTGAAAGTTAACATAAATTGACTTTGCTGCTAAAAAATGTTATAATAATACTAGTCTGTTATTTATATACAGATGTTCAGTTAAAAGCCCATTACAATTTACAATAAGGAGGTAAAGCATTATGACACGGGCTGAAAAAAATCTTACTCCTCGTGAGGAGGAATTGGTTGCACTGATGGAAAGTGGTAATCATACTACAGTGCAGCAGGTTGCAGAGGCAATGGGAGGCTGCTCTCCAGAGAACATCTATGGTCTCAGAAAAGCCGTATTGAAAAAACGGCCTGAGCTCAAGGAAGTTCTTTCTTTTGGAACCACGGAAAACAAGACAAAAAAGAAGAAGTCTACCAAAAGACCGTATTCACCGCGACAGGCAGAATTTATCAAACTGAGATTTTCGGGAGATTATTCCAGTATTCAGAAAATCGCTGACCAAATGGGTGTTTCACCGAGATACATCAGACATGATATTGTCACTGCTATCGTAAAAAGGGGAGAATATACCAGAGAACAGCTGATGTTCCACCCGAGAAAGGCACCCAAAACAAAGACGACCAAGAGTGCTGCAACTGAAGCAAAATCGATTATGCATCCTGTGGCTGAAAAGTTGAGGCAACTGCTGGAATTGTGCTGCACTCCGGCCTATAAAATTCCGAAGAGTGTTGAGAAAGAGATTCCTTACACGTATGAAGTCTCTACGGCAATTACCGGAGAAACACCTGAAAAAAGAGCAGAGTTTATTATGCAGAAGCTGCAGGCACTTTCTAATGAAAGAGAAAAGCGTCAGGCAGGAATTGATTCAATCGCTGCTGCTGCAAGTGAGTATAGTAATCAGATTAAAAGCGCAATTGCTACAATTTCGAGCATTGCAGAGCGAATTGTAGCTGGTACTGAAGAGGCCAACAAGAGCTATACCGCACTTCGAGCAATTGATGACGCATATCTGACTCTGGCAGAGGAGCTGACAAAGATTCAAACTGAAATTGAAGAGTCAAAAGCAACAAAAATCACATTTGATGAAAGTTGCGCTAGTGACGACAAGATTCAGTTTATAGAAGTATCTAGCTTTGACAAGAGCTATGCACAAATGTACCTTATGTGGTTGCTTTATGAGTCTCCTGAGGACATTCAGACACTCTGGAGCAATACTAATGTCGACAATCTCAAGCTGATTGCTAATTATCTGTCGGTAATTAATGCAAGCGCTAAGGAAGGCAAGACTTCTTTAAAGGTATACTTTGCAAAGAAGTCTGGTGTTGCAAAAATCATGAAAGCGTACTTTTCTCTGCCCGCGGACAAGCGGCTTACAGGAGAGGTACAGTACACTGCGACTGTTGAGATTATTTGACTGAACATGAACGAGGCGACCGAACTGGTCGCCTCGTTTTATTTTTTTTCGGGGACACGTCACTAAAAAAAATTTTTTTAAGTGACGTGTCCCCGAAAAAAAATTATTTAAATTCCACAACTGTAACTCCCATTTCACCTTCACCATAAGTACCTAATCTAAAAGATTTTACATGTGGGTGAGTACGTAAGAAATCATGAACACCTTTACGTAATTTTCCAGTTCCTTTTCCATGAACAATTCTTGCGTTATGAAGTCCTGCTAAATAACAATCATCTAAATATTTATCAATCACAAATAATGCCTCATCAACAGTTTGACCAATTACGTTAATTTCTGGGGAAACTGAATGAGCTTTATTAAATGTGTTTCCGCTTATTTGTGCTTTTGAATTACTGCTTTTAGAAGTATTTCCTTTAATTAATTCAATATTTGAAAGCTTTATATTAGTTTTTGTATTTCCAAATTGAACAAATACTTCATTATTTTTATTAGGTTTCGTTAATACAATTCCTTCAAGATTAAATGGTTTAACAAGAACAGTCTGCCCAACAGATAGATCTAAATCTGTTGAAGTATTTTCATCATTTTGAGTTTTAGGCAAATTGTCTTTTAATTTTGAATTCAAATCAGTGCGTAGTTTATTTGCTTTTGTTAATGCATCAGAATCAGCAGAATCATATAATTTGTTTAACTCTTTTATAATTTCATTTGCGTCATCTTTGGCTGATAACAAAATGTTTTTAGCTTCAGCTTTTGCAGATTCAATAATTTCTTTTCTTTTTGACTCAACATCAGAAAAATCTGTTTCTAATTTTTTTCTT
>R27__coassemble_1156_pt1 | contig 12933 bp, 8 predicted proteins | sample R27__metabat2_low_PE_056 | metagenome-assembled genome bin R27
GGATAATATTATAAGGAGAAGATTTATGAAAGATTATATAACAGTTATTGGTGGAGGATTGGCAGGAACAGAAGCTGCTTATCAAATTGCTAAAAGGGGAATAAAGGTTAAATTATATGAAATGAAACCTGTAAAATTTTCGCCTGCACATAGTAATACAAATTTAGCTGAAATAGTTTGCAGTAATTCTTTTAAATCTAATTTAATTACTAATGCATGTGGCCTTCTTAAAGAAGAATTAAGAAGGTTAGATTCGTTATTAATTAAAATAGCAGATGATACTGCTGTTCCTGCTGGACAGGCATTGGCGGTTGATAGAGAAAAATTTGCAGAAAAAGTTACACTTGAACTGGAAAAGAACGAGAATATAGAAATAATTCACGAGGAATTTGGTGAAAACGGATTACATATTAAAGATTTAGCCAAAGATGGAATTGTTATTATTGCAACAGGTCCTTTAACATCTGATTCTTTAGCAAATGAAATAGCCGAATTAACTGGAAATGAAGGCCTTCATTTCTATGATGCAGCGGCTCCAATTGTTGATAAAAAATCAATCGATATGAATATTGCTTTTTGGGGTGATAGATATGACCAAGAAAGAGCAAAAGATGAAGATATAGAAGATTGGAAAATTAGAATTGCAGAGTTAAATGAAGCTGATTATATTAATCTTCCAATGAATAAAGAAGAATATGAATTATTTGTAAATGAATTAATAAATGCTGAGGTAGTAGAACTTCATGAATTTGAAAAAAGAGAAATATTTGAAGGATGTATGCCAATTGAAATTATGGCCAAAAGAGGCTTAGATACATTAAGGTTTGGACCTTTAAAGCCAGTTGGATTTACAGATCCACGAACAGGTTTTAGACCATATGCAGTTGTTCAATTAAGGCGCGATAATCAAGAGGGAAATTTATACAATATTGTTGGTTTTCAAACAAACTTAAAATTTGGAGAACAAAAAAGGGTATTTAGCTTAATTCCAGGACTTCAAAATGCAGAATTTATTAAATTAGGAGTTATGCATAGAAATACATTTATTAATTCACCAGAATTATTAGATGAAACATATTGTATGAAAAACAATTCAAATATATACTTTGCAGGTCAAATTACAGGTGTTGAAGGATATGTTGAATCAATTTCATCTGGAATGGTGGCTAGTCTAAATGCATGTAAACAATTCAAAGGAGAAAAAGAAAGTGTTAAATTTAGTAATTTAACAATGATTGGTGCGTTAGCAAAATATATATCAACTGATAATAAAAAATTCCAACCAATGAATGCAAACTTTGGAATATTGCCAGAATTAGATCATAAAGAACGTGATAAAAAAGAAAGATATGGTCAATTAGCAAAAAGAGGATTAGAAAATTTGAATATTACAGAAATATTACATTAAAGTTACAAATATAATTTTTATATTAAGTTTTTGTTACATTTTAAATATTTAAATATCTATATGCTACACTTTAAATAGTATTGTGTAAAAATATTTTGTTTTCACAAAAGAGAAGAGGTGACTAGTACATATGGAGGAAAGGGCTAAACTAATTCTTGAAGATAGGCAAAAAACGTTAGAAGAGCTTAAAATTAGACTACAAGAATATGAAGCTCAAATTGTAAGTTTAGAAAGTGAAAAGTCAAGTGCAAATAATCAAGAAATAAGTGATATAACAGCGCAAATTGATATTGTAAAAATGGAAAGAAAATCAATAAAACGTAAAATATCAAGTACTCAAAGAAAAATTGAAGAAGATAATAAACTGGTTGAAACATTTGAAAATTATGAAATTGAACTCGAGGAAAAAACGAAGGAATTAAATTCAATAAGGGTTCATAAAAAAACGTATTCTAGAAAGCAAAATGATGAAATTGATAAAAAAATACAAAACAGAATTTCAAGATTAGAAAAAGATGTTTTTAATTGTTCAAATAGAATTAGATCATACAAAAATAGTGGAGCATATCAACAAGAAGCACTTGAGAGCAAAATGTATTATGAACTTATTGGTGAAATTGCAAAATTAAAAAAAGTTACTCGTAACGAATATAGAGAAGAATTACTAGAAAAAGAGATAACATATATCAAATCAGAAATGAAAAAGATTAGTATTCATTTTACAAAGAGTAGATTGAGTACAGAAATAGAAAAAGGCGAATCAAACAAAAGAACAATAACCGGAAGAAAAGGAACAAAAGGAAAAGCCAATAATGATTTACCTGAAAATGAAAATAAAAATATGGAAGAAAATAGAGGGGAGATTATTTATATGGAGGAGTTAAGAATCGAAATTGCGAGACTTGAAGAAGAAGTAAGAAGAAGTCGTGAAAGAGAAGCTAGTTACAGAGATACTGTACTTGGAATCGATTCTTCTAATACGGCTGAAGACAGAAATGATTCAAGGGCACTTGCAGAGCAAAATATTGAAAGAGAAGAAAGCGAAAGAAATGTGTTAATGCAACGTATATCAGATATGCAAAGATTGGATAGACAAATAGAAGCATCTGCAAGAAGAATGGAAGATGCCAGAAATAGTGGTGCTTATGATCAAGAAGCAGGAGAGCATTCATACTATAATCAGCTTGTTGAACAAGCACAAAGATTAATAAATTTAAATCCAAATCAAACGAGAAATATTTCAAATGAAGATAGAGCAAACGAGAACAATACAGGTGCAGTATCAGAAAGAATTATAAATGAAACAAGAAATGAAGACGGAACTATTACAAGAGAAATAGAAGTAGAAGTAGAAAAATTAGAGCAAGTTAGTAGAGTAATAGAGGAGGCAAATGCTTCAATAACACAAATGTATATCCAAAGAGAAATTGAAAGATTGGCAAAGGAAAGAGGTAGAAAGCCTGAAGATTATACAACAGGACCAGTAACACCAGGTGGTGATACTGAAAGGGATGGATACGGTGATGATAATCCATTAAATTATATTGGAATTTTTGAAAAGAATAAAAAGAAAGAAATTATTAAGAAAAAGTTTAAAGAAATTGAAAAAGAAGTCGAAGTAGAAGAAGAAGTTGAGAAATTAGAGGAAGTTGATAGAGTAATAGAAGAACCAAATGCAGCAATAACCCAAATATATATTCAAAAAGCTATTGAAAAAGCTGCAAAAGAAAGAGGATTAAAACCTGAAGATTTCACAACAGGACCAGTTACATCAGGAGATGATACTCAAAGAGATGGATATGGTGATGACAATCCATTAAATTATATTGGAATTTTCTTAAAAACAAAACAACTACAAAAAGTTAAGAAAATGGTTAAAGAATTAGAGGAAATTCCTGAGGATAAAAAGCCAGAGCCAACACCAGAGCCAACACCAGAGCCAGTACCACCAACTCCAACACCAGTGCCTGATAGAACAATTCCAGAACCAAACAATTTACCCTTAACAAGCGGTTTACAAATATACAGACAAGTATTAAATGAAATAGGACCAATCAAAGGAACAAGAGCTATTAAAGCACATAACTGGTGCAAAGATCATTTACGTTTCTTTGGAATTGGACCATTAGCAGCAGCAATAATTAGGGGAGTTACTGGAAGAAAAAAAGAAATTAAAAGAATTGAAGGAATTTTAGATGATTTAACATTAGATGATAAAGGGAATCCAGATTACTCTAAACTTGATTTGATGATGGATGATTTCCTAACACGAGATAATTCAACAAAAAATATAATTAAAGTAAAAAGTAATGATATTTTCTTAAGAGCATTGCACAATAAATTGCTAAGAGATAAAGCAGAAAGAGCTCCTATGTACGATAAAGCAGTTCAAGACTTGTGGGGACGTATAATAAGTTTACAAGAACAAAAGAAAGATGCTGACCCTAAAGATCTTCCAAATATAGAGAAACAAATTGCAAATTTAACTAATTCATACAGATTGGTTAAAAATGCTGGTGAACATTTAACAGAAAGAGCAAGATTAGTTGAACGTGGTAGAGAAGAAAAAAGTATTGATTATAAGAATAATATAAGAGGAGCAGATGAAGCTGTAAGAGATCCTGATAATAGAGAAGAAATAAACAGATTGGCTGATATTGATTTAAAGAGATTGGAAGCTATAAGAAATGGAGATGCTGTTTCAACATTGAATTATATGGCTGAAATGGATCGATATATGGATGAACAAACACAATTTAAAAGAGCATCACTTGGAGGACACAAATCAATAGGACAATTTGAATCATATGCATGTACATTGCAAGATATATCTGATCAAAAATATAAGTTCGTAAAGGTAGCTACTGGACTAGCTCAAGGTTTAACAATTTCTGCAGTTGCATTATCTAGAGCTTTAGATAGAGCAGCAAGTCAAATTGATACAAGCCTTGATACATCAAAAGTACAACAACAATTGCAAAATGCTCAAAGAAAGGTAGATGCGCAAACACAACAATTAGGTCAAGCACATCAAGATGTAAGAAAACTTCAAACTAATGTAACAGCAAGTGATGTTGTAAAAACGAAAGATGCTGTTTATGAAGGATCTTTAACTACACAAACAGCAGGTGAAAGATCATCTGAATTGGCAGGTGCATTTAATGAACAAAGCCAAGCATATATTCAAAATGATGCAACAAATGTAGCAAGATCTAATTCTGCAGTTATGAATGCAGGAGCGTATGAAAATGCACATACTTCAGGAAATCCTATTAAAAGAATAGCTGATTTGTTTAAATTTAAAGCACAAGAAGCAAGCGGAAGAAGACAACTTATGGCAGAATACGGAAATAATGCTGGAGCTTATTATAATGGCGGACAAAATATTATAAGCCATGCTGGAAATGTTGATCATACTATAACATCAACAATTGAAGCAAATGCTGGAGATATTAATGCTGCACAAGGAGAATTATACAGTATTGCAGGTAGAGTATTTGAAAACATAGGTAAATTAAATGTTCCTTCAGCTTCAAAAATTGATTTAGCAAAAGAAATTGATTTATCAAGTCTAGTTACAGCATGTAAACAACAAGGAATTGATTGGTTCCCAGTTATTGCTGCTGCAGGATTAGGCGCAACACATACAATTCAAGAAAATAAAAAAAGAGAAGCAGAGAGAGAACAATAAAATATACAAAAGAAAGGAATTGAGAGTATGTTAGAAAGATATCAAGATAATTTAAAAGATAAATTAATTGAAGTTCAAGGAAAAAAACTATATGTAATAGATCAAATTACATATAATGGGAAAATATATGTATATACATTTAATGCTGAAAAATATGAACAATCAGATGAACTTGAAATTAACATTTTTGAGAAAAAAGATATTGATGAATTAGAAGTCGTTACAGACATGAATTTATTTGATAAAGTACTTGCTTCTATTGGAAGTAAAGTAATTGCTGATGAAGTAAGTAAATTGGATTTAAAGTAATTATAAATGAAAAATGATATTTATTTGACATAATATTAAAATTATGAGATAATAAGATAATAGTTACTTCAAATGTAAAAGTTTGAAATATTAAATGTATAAACTGGAGAGTTTATAAAGGAGGATTTTTTTATGGAAAACGAAGTAAATGAAAGAATTAATGAGTTAAGAGCTAGAATTGCAAATAATGAGGCTTCTATTCAAGAATTACAAAATGCAAATAGAGAGCCAGGAATCAGTTCTGAAGAAATAATTGAAAATAATGCTCAAATTAATATGATGGAATCAGACATGGAAGCATGGAGAAATGAATTAAATGATATTAGAAATGGAGTATTTGTAAAAGAAGAAGAGGTTGAAGTAGAAGTATTAGATGAAGTTGGAAGAGTAATAGAAGAACCAAATGCTTCAATAACTCAAATGTATATACAAAGGGAAATTGAAAGATTAGCAAGAGAAAGAGGAAGAAATCCAGAGGATTATACAACAGGACCAGTAACACCAGGTGATGATACTCAAAGAGATGGATATGGTGATGATAACCCATTAAACTATATTGGTATTTTTGAAAAAAATAAAGAAATGCAAAAAGTTAAAAGAACATATAGACAAATTGAAAAAGAAGTAGAAGTTGAAGTTGAAGAAGAAGTTGATAGAGTTATAGAAGAGGCAAATTCTTCAATAACACAAATGTATATCCAAAAAGCAATTGAAAAGGCAGCAAAAGAAAGAGGATTAAAACCAGAAGACTTTACAACACGACCAGTAACACCAGGTGATGACACTCAAAGAGATGGATATGGTGATGACAACCCATTAAACTATATTGGTATTTTTGTAAAAACAAAGAAACTTGAAAAAGTTAAAGAATGGGTTGACGAAAGAGATTTAAACAATAAAAAAGATGATAAGAAAAATGAAAATCCTGATAAATCAGATGATAAAAAAGATAAAAACGATAAAGATGACAAAGACGATAAAAAGGATAAAACAGATGATTCTGATAAAATGCAAAAAATGAAAGAAGAATACGATCAGTTAAATGACATGTATCTTGATGTATTAGAAGAATTAGAATCAAAACGTAATCAATTAAATAATGGAGAAATTCCTTATGAAGAATATCAAAAATATGCATTAGATGCTATTGATAAATATAATTACTTAAAAGATTTATATGAAAAAATTGAAAATGGAATAGCTGGTAAAGATTCAGTAAAAGAGCCATGGATTCAGGGCGACGAAAAAGATAAAAGTGAAGATAAAAAAGAAGATAAAACTGATGATATAACAAGAGGAATGCCAACCCCTGAAGAAAAGGATAAGGATTCTTTAAGAATTCAATATGAAGCTGGCTCTGGATTATATATGTATGAAGGTATTTCAAATGGTAAAACTGTTGAAGGCGTATTTAAAGCTGAAAGAAATTTCTTTAAAAAATCTAAAAACAAAGCTGCATTAATTGCATTATATGGAGAACAAGGATTTGAAGAATTATTCTCTGGTGCCACAGCAAAAGCTTATAAAAAATGCGATGTAAATGTTGTTAGAATAATAAGAGAAACTTTAGGGGTTAATGCTTGTAGAGATTATTTACTTGAATTAACAAGAGGAAAAGCAGCTAAAAAAGATAATTTAATTGCAAAAATTACATATAATTTAGAAAATTTAAAAGTTGGTGAAACAATACGTACATCAAAGGGAAAAGATGTTAAATTATCTATGTTTGACAGATTCCGTATTTCAAGAACAGCAAAACGTAATAAAAATGTTGCAACTATTATTCCTGCAAAAAGTAGAAAAGCTTTATTGGAAGGATATGAAAGAAGAGCATTGAATGAAGGAAATGAAATAGAACAATCAGGTGTTGCATTAAATTCTGCAGAACAAGCAAATTATGTAACAAATCTTGAAAATACTAAAACAGAATTTATGGATTCAATTCAAGTTGATCTTCCAAAAGAATCAATACAAACAGTAAGCACAGATAAAGTTAATGCACCTCAAGATCCATCTAAAAAGAAATCACCTACAATGCCAGATTTAAATGAAGATCTTGATAAATAATTTTTAATTCATAAAAATGTAATTTATTGTAATAGAATACACTGAAAATAGTTTGAAAAAATAGCTAAAATCCATTGACTTTACAATAAAAAAATGATAAAATATAAACCGTTAGTTAAAACTACCAATCTGGTAGTTCCCTAACGGTTTTTAATTTTTTTATAGGAGGTGAAATTTAAGTGCCAACAATTAATCAATTAGTAAGAAAAGGAAGAAAAACTGGAACAACAAAATCTACAGCACCAGCTTTACAACATGGATACAATTCTATGAAGAAAAAAATGACTAACAAAAAGTCACCACAAAAAAGAGGTGTATGTACAGTTGTTAAAACAGTTACACCAAAGAAACCAAACTCAGCTTTAAGAAAAGTTGCTAGGGTTAGACTTTCAAATGGTTATGAAGTTACTTCTTACATTCCTGGTATTGGGCACAACCTACAAGAGCACAGTGTTGTTCTTATAAGAGGTGGAAGGGTAAAAGACTTACCTGGTGTTAGATACCACATCATAAGAGGAACATTAGATACAGCTGGTGTTAAAGATAGAATGCAAGCTAGATCTAAATATGGAGCAAAGAAACCTAAAAAATAAAATTTGAACTTATAAACTTCGTCTAACTGCGTTGACCATTTTTTAGGAAAGAAAAAAATAGTGCTAATAACTTACTAATTTAAGGTACTTAAATTAATAATAGATTATAGCGCTATACGGGAAAACTTGAAATAGAGTTTTTCAGAGTACCTTATGATACTTGAGGTATATAAGTATCAAAAATTTAAAAGGAGGGAAGAATAGTGCCAAGAAGAGGATTTATAGCAAAAAGAGATGTTTTAGCAGATCCAATTTACAATAGCAAAGTTGTTACAAAATTAATTAACAACGTTATGCTTGATGGTAAGAAAACTGTTGCTCAAAAAATAGTTTATGATGCATTTGATATCATAAAAGAAAAAGAGCAAAAAGATCCATTAGAAGTTTTCGAAGCTGCACTTAACAATGTAATGCCAGTTCTAGAAGTTAAAGCTAGAAGAATTGGTGGTGCTACATACCAAGTGCCAATCGAAATTAGACCTGAAAGAAGACAAACTTTAGGTTTAAGATGGTTAGTTATTTATGCTAGAACAAGACATGAAAAAACAATGCCAGAAAAATTAGCTGGTGAAATCTTAGATGCTGTTGCTGGAAACGGTGGAGCATTCAAGAAGAAAGAAGATATGCACAGAATGGCTGAAGCTAACAAAGCTTTTGCACACTACAAATTCTAATTTTGTGTATATACAAAATAAGTTATTAAAATTTTTTGCTTCATATTTAAGTTTAGCAAAAATATAAATGAGAAATAAAATCAAAAGAAGGAGGAAAAAAATGGCTGGAAGAAGTTATCCTTTAGAAAGAACAAGAAATATAGGAATCATGGCTCACATTGATGCTGGTAAAACAACAACAACTGAAAGAATCCTATTCTACACAGGTAGAACACATAAAATAGGAGAGGTTCACGAAGGTGCAGCAACAATGGACTGGATGGTTCAAGAGCAAGAAAGAGGTATTACAATTACTTCTGCTGCTACAACTTGTTTCTGGAATAATAACAGAATCAATATCATCGACACTCCAGGTCACGTTGACTTCACTGTTGAAGTTGAAAGATCTTTAAGAGTACTTGATGGTGCTATACTTGTTTTAGCTGCTAAAGGTGGTGTACAACCACAATCTGAAACAGTTTGGAGACAAGGAGATAAATACAAAGTTCCAAGAATGGCATATGTAAACAAAATGGATATAACAGGTGCAGATTTCATGGGTTGCGTACAACAAATGAAAGACAGATTAAATGCAAATGCTGTTCCAGTACAATTACCAATTGGAGCTGAAGACAATTTCCAAGGAATTGTTGATTTAATAAAAATGAAAGCATTTATTCATAAAGATGATTTAGGAAAAGAAATCTCAGAAGAAGAAATTCCTGAAGATATGAAAGCAATGGCTGAAGAATACAGAGCAAAAATGATTGAAGCTGCTGCTGAACAAGATGATGAATTAATGATGAAATATTTAGATGGTGGAGAATTATCTGAAGAAGAAATTAAGAAAGGAATCAGAAAGGGAACAATAGCAAACACAATAGTTCCAGTATGTTGTGGTTCATCTTATAAAAACAAAGGTGTTCAAGAACTTCTAAATAACATAGTAGATTACATGCCATCACCATTAGATATACCAAATATCAAAGGTGTTGATATGGATGGAAATGAAACTGAAAGAGTTACTTCAGATTCTGAACCATTTGCTGCATTAGCATTCAAAATTGCTACAGACCCATTTGTTGGTAAATTATGTTTCTTCAGAGTTTACTCTGGAACATTAGACGCTGGATCTACAATTTTAAATGCTAACAAAGATAAAAAAGATAGAATTGGTAGAATTCTTCAAATGCATGCTAACCACAGAGAAGATATAGAAAAAGTTTATGCAGGTGACATTGGTGCAGCTGTAGGACTAAAAGATGTTTCAACAGGTGATACATTATGTGATCCAGCACATCCAGTAATTCTAGAATCTATGGAATTCCCAGAGCCAGTTATCGATATCGCTATTGAGCCAAAAGATAAAGCAAATAGTGAAAAATTAGGTATAGCTTTAGGAAAATTAGCTGAAGAAGATCCTACATTCAAAACATATACAAACCAAGAAACAGGTCAAACTGTTATTGCTGGTATGGGTGAGTTACACTTAGACATTATCGTTGATAGATTAAAAAGAGAATTCAAAGTAGAATGTACTGTAGGTAAACCACAAGTTTCTTACAAAGAAACAATTAGAAATAAAGTTAAAGTTGAAGGAAAATTCATTCGTCAATCTGGTGGACGTGGACAATATGGTCACGTATGGCTAGAAATGGAACCATTAGAAGCTGGAAAAGGAATTGAATTTGAAAGCAAAATCGTTGGTGGTGTTGTTCCTAAAGAATACATCAAACCAATTGAAGATGGAATCAGAGAAGCTGCAAATACTGGTATTTTAGCTGGTTACCCAGTTATCGATTTCAAAGCTACTTTAGTTGATGGTTCTTACCATGAAGTTGACTCTTCAGAAATGGCATTCAAAATTGCTGGTTCTATGGCATTCAAAGAAGGATGTAAACAAGGTAAATCAGTATTACTTGAGCCAATTATGAAAGTTGAAGTAACAGTTCCAGAAGAATACATGGGAGATGTTATTGGAGACATTAACTCTAGAAGAGGAAGAATGGAAGGAATGGAAGCTAGAGGAGGTAACCAAATAGTTAGAGGATTTATTCCACTTTCAGAAATGTTTGGTTATGCAACAGACTTACGTTCAAAAACACAAGGTAGAGGTACTTATTCAATGGAACCAAGTCACTATGAGGAAGTTCCAAAATCAGTACTTGATACTATTGTTGCTAGTAGAGCTAAAAAAGAAGATTAATTTAATTAGTTTATAAAGAATTCCGAACTCTTTATAAATCTGATAAATTATAATTTGTAAATAAACAATTTAGTAAAAATATCTTGCAAAATAATTAGAAATGTTATAAAATGCAAGTGTTTAATATTTAGTTATTAATTTTTATTAATATAATAAGGTGTTCAAGAAATTTAAATGAACTTGATTTAGGGCTACAGCCCTCACCATAATTTAAAGGAGGAAAATTTAAATGGCAAAGGAAAAATTTGAAAGAACCAAACCACACGTTAACATTGGTACAATCGGACACGTTGACCATGGTAAAACAACAACAACTGCTGCTATTACAAAAGTTTTAGCATTAAAAGGACAAGCAAAATTCGAAGATTATGCTGAAATTGATAAAGCACCAGAAGAAAGAGAGAGAGGTATTACAATTAATACAGCTCACGTTGAATATGAAACAGATAACAGACACTATGCACACGTTGACTGCCCAGGACACGCTGACTATGTTAAAAACATGATCACAGGTGCTGCTCAAATGGACGGTGCTATATTAGTTGTTTCTGCAGCTGATGGACCAATGCCTCAAACAAGAGAGCACATCCTATTAGCAAGACAAGTTGGTGTTAAATATATCGTTGTTTACTTAAACAAATGCGATATGGTTGACGATCCAGAATTATTAGAATTAGTTGAAATGGAAGTTAGAGACTTATTATCAAGCTATGATTTCCCAGGAGATGAAATCCCAGTAATCAAAGGATCTTCATTAGCAGTATTAGAGAGCACATCAAAAGATATTAATGCTCCAGAATATGCACCAATATTAGAATTAATGGCTGCTGTTGATAGCTATATCCCAACACCAGAAAGACCAACAGACTTACCATTCTTAATGCCAGTAGAAGACGTATTCACAATCACAGGACGTGGAACAGTTGCTACAGGTAGAGTAGAGAGAGGTGTTGTTAAACTACAAGACGAAGTTGAAATCGTTGGTTTAACAAAAGAATTAGCTAAAACAGTTGTTACAGGTGTTGAAATGTTCAGAAAATTATTAGACCAAGCTGAAGCCGGAGATAACATCGGTGTACTTTTAAGAGGTGTACAAAGAGATGAAATCGAAAGAGGTCAAGTTTTAGCAAAACCAGGAACAATTCACCCACACACAAAATTCACATCACAAGTATACGTTCTAACTAAAGAAGAAGGTGGACGTCATACACCATTCTTCAATGGATATAGACCACAATTCTACTTTAGAACAACAGACGTTACAGGTGTTATTGAATTACCAGCTGGAACAGAAATGGTTATGCCAGGTGATAACATCGATATGACTATCGAATTAATCACACCAATAGCTATTGAAAAAGGACTAAGATTCGCTATCCGTGAAGGTGGTAGAACAGTAGGTTCAGGTGTTGTTGCTGATATAATTGAGTAATAAAACCAGTAATAGCAAGGGTTACAGAGATTTGTAACACCTTGCTATTTTGCTTTTTTCCCACTTATTTCCCACTTTAGTTTTGGAATATATGATTTAATTTATTAACAGAAGTATCTTTTGACTCAGGTAATACAGCAAGATATATTTCCGTAGATGCCAATTTTTTATGACGTAGTAGTTTCATTATTGTATATAAATCTGTGCCATGCAATAAAAGTAAAACTGCAAAAGTATGTCTTAGATCGTGGAATACTCTATAAACAAAATTAGTATTTTCTTTAGATAATTTTATCAATGTATTTCTCCATACTTTTTCTAGATCCTTTTTATCTATTTGATGACCATTTGCTGTAAATACATATTCCGATGTATGAGGCAGTTTTATGAGTAGATTATATATGAAATCAGACATTGGTATAATATCAATACTGCTTTCTGTTTTTGGAGTACCGTCTTTAGTTTTATAACCAGTTTTTTCTCCATCCTCATTAAATACTGCAGAACGAGTTGTATTATTTTTTATATATATTTCTCTTTTCTCAAAGTTTAAATGTTCCCATTTTAAACATGT
>R27__coassemble_1172_pt1 | contig 12805 bp, 10 predicted proteins | sample R27__metabat2_low_PE_056 | metagenome-assembled genome bin R27
ATTGCAGTTTGCTTAGGAACGGCATGTTTTGTAAAAGGTTCGGAAAAAGTTTTAGATAAAGTTAAAGAGATTCTAAAAATTGATGTAGGTCAAACAACAGAAGATGGACTATTTTCAATTGAAGCAACAAGATGTGTTGGTGCATGTGGGTTAGCTCCTGTTTTTACAGTTAATGATGAAGTTTATGGAAAATCAACTCCAGAGCTAGTTGAAAGTGTAATTAATAAAATAAAAGAAGAAGAGGCACAAAATAAATAATAAATAGTTAGTTAGGAGGATTTTCTATGAAATCATTAGAAGAAATAAATGAAATTAGAAAGAGAGTTAGAGAAGAGTTAGATTTAAGAGTAAATGAAAACGCTTCTACACAAGAAAAACATATATTAGTTTGTGGTGGTACGGGATGTACATCATCAAAATCACCAGTCATTATTCAAAATTTTAAAAATGCAATTGAAAAAAATGGATTAACAAATGTTAAGGTAATTCAAACAGGGTGTTTTGGATTATGCGCTAAAGGTCCAATTGTAATAATTAGGCCAGAAGATGTTTTTTATGCTTTAGTTAAGCCAGAAGATGCCAAAGAAATTGTTGAAACACATATTAAAGATGGAAAGATAGTTGAAAGATTATTATGTAAAGATGTAGATGAAAGTGAAGTTAAAAAATTAGATGAACTTAACTTTTATAAAAAGCAAAACAGAATTGCGTTAAGTAATTGTGGAAAAATTGATCCTGAGAATATTGATGAATATATTGCGTTTGATGGATATAAGGCTTTAGAAAAATGTTTATTTGAATTAAAACCTGACGATATTGTAAAAACTCTTTTAGATTCTGGTTTAAGAGGTCGTGGAGGAGCAGGTTTTCCAACAGGAAAGAAATGGGATTTCACAAAAATGGCAGTTGGAGATCAAAAATACGTTGTATGTAATGCAGATGAAGGTGACCCTGGTGCATTTATGGACAGAAGTATATTAGAAGGAACTCCACATTCAGTTATAGAAGCTATGATGATTGCTGGATATACAATAGGAGCTAATAAAGGTTACATATATGTAAGAGCTGAATATCCAATAGCTGTTAGAAGATTCCAAATTGCTATAGACCAAGCTAAAGAATATGGAATACTTGGAAAAAACATTTGGAATACAGGTTTTGATTTCGACTTAGAAATTCGTTTAGGTGCTGGAGCATTTGTATGTGGAGAAGAAACTGCATTATTAGAATCAATTGAAGGAAGACGTGGACAACCACGTTTAAAACCACCATTTCCAGCAAATTCTGGACTATGGGGGAAACCTACATTAATAAATAATGTTGAAACATATGCTAATATTCCTCAAATAATTTTAAATGGTGCTGAATGGTATTCAAATATTGGAACAGAAACTTCTAAAGGAACAAAAGTATTTGCTTTAGGTGGAAATGTTAACAATATAGGCTTAGTTGAAGTTCCAATGGGAACGACTTTAAGAGAAATTGTATTTGATATAGGTGGAGGAATTCCAAATGGTAGAAAATTTAAAGCTGCACAAACAGGAGGACCTTCAGGTGGATGTATTCCAGAGCAAAATTTGGATACGCCAATTGATTATGAATCATTAGGAGCTATAGGTTCAATGATGGGTTCAGGTGGATTAATTGTTATGGATGATTCAAAATGTATGGTAAATCTAGCAAAATTCTATTTAGAGTTTACTGTTGATGAGTCATGTGGAAAATGTAATCCATGTAGAATTGGAACAAAAAGAATGTTAGAAATATTACAAAAAATATGTGATGGAAAAGGTGAAGAAGAAGATTTAGACAAACTAGAAAAATTAGCAATAAATGTTAAAAAAGCTTCTTTATGCGGATTAGGTCAAACCGCACCAAACCCAGTATTAAGCACATTGAAATATTTTAGAGAAGAATATTTAGCACATATACGTGAACATAGATGTCCTGCTGGAGAATGTAAAGCATTAGCAAAATATCATATAAATCCAGATTTGTGTAAAGGTTGTGGATTATGCAAAAGAAATTGCCCTGTTGGAGCTATTTCTGGTGAAGTTAAAGAGCCACACGTTATAGATGAAAATGTATGTATTAAATGTGGACTATGTGCGAGCAAGTGCCCATTTAAAGCTATTTCAAAATAAAGAAAGGATTGAAAAGATATGATAAATTTAACAATAGATGGATTAAGTGTTTCAGTTCCAGAAGGAACAACTATACTTGAAGCAGCAAGGACAGCAGGTATAGATATTCCAACTTTGTGTTTCTTAAAAGATGTAAATGAAGTTGGAGATTGTAGAATGTGTATTGTTGAAGTAGAAGGAAGAAAAGGCTTTGCTACTTCATGTGTAACAAAAGTTGAAGAGGGAATGATTGTAAAAACAAATTCTAAAGATGTTTCAGAAGCAAGGGAAGTTGTGTTAGACTTAATTTTATCAAATCACCACAAAGATTGTTTAACTTGTGTACGTAATGGAAATTGTGAATTACAACGTTTAGCACAAAGATATAATAAACAAGATATTTTGTATTCAGGAGAATTAATTGAGCATGAGATAGATTGCAAATCACCTTCAATTGTAAGAGATTTTAACAAATGTGTTTTATGTAGAAGATGTGTTGCAACTTGTAAAAAAGTTCAAAAAATTGGTGCAATAGATGTTGCAAACAGAGGATTCCAATCATGTGTATCAACAGTTGAAAATTTAAGCTTAAATGATGTAAACTGTACAAATTGTGGACAATGTATTATGGCATGTCCAACTGGTGCATTAAGAGAGAAAGATAATACAAGGGAAGTATTTGATGAAATCAAAAATGAAGATAAATATGTTGTTGTTCAAACTGCACCAGCAGTAAGAGCTGCAATAGGAGAAGAATTCGGAATGCCAATTGGAACAAATGCAACAGGAAAAATGGTTACAGCTTTAAAAAGATTAGGTTTTGATAAAGTTTTTGATACAAATACAGGTGCTGATTTTACAATTGTGGAAGAAGCTAATGAGCTAATTGAAAGATTAACAAAAGGTGGAGTTACTCCAATGATTACATCTTGTAGTCCTGGATGGATTAAATATATTGAAATGAACTATCCAGACCAATTAGCACATTTATCAAGTTGTAAATCTCCACACCAAATGTTTGGAGCATTAATTAAAACATATTATGCAGAAAAAATTGGCGTTAATCCTGAAAATATAACAGTAGTTTCTGTTATGCCATGTGTTGCAAAAAAATTTGAAGCAAAACGTGAGCAAATGGAAGTAAATAATATAAGAGATGTTGATTATGTAATAACAACAAGGGAGCTTGCTAGAATGATTAAACAAGCAGGAATTGATTTTGTAAACTTGGAAGATTCAAAATTTGATGATCCAATGGGAGAGGCAACAGGAGCTGCAGCAATTTTTGGAACAACAGGTGGAGTTATGGAAGCAGCATTAAGAACAGCATATGAAAAAATAACAGGTGAAAATTTAAATGAAGTTAACTTTGAAGCTGTTCGTGGAGCTGAAGGAATAAAAAGAGCAACAGTTAAAATTGGAGATAAAGAAGTTAAAGCAGTTGTTGCACACGGTTTAGGAAATGCTCAAATTGTAATGGATGAGATAAGAGATGGAAAAGCAGATTATCAATTCGTTGAAATAATGGCTTGCCCTGGAGGATGTATAATGGGTGGTGGACAACCAATACGTTCTTCAAAAGATAGAGCAACAATAGATATTAGAAAACTAAGAGCAGAATGTTTATATACAATAGATGAAAAATCTACTTTAAGAAAATCTCACGAGAATCCGGTTGTTAAGAAAATTTATGAAGAATTCTTAGGTGAGCCTGGAGGACATAAAGCTCATGAATTGCTACATACAACTTATGTTAAGAGGGAAAAATATAAACTTTAAAGAGTAAAGTGGATAAAAAAGGAAGATATTTGCAAAATTTTGTTCAAAATATCTTCCTTTTTTACCAAAAATATGATATAATATCTTGCGTAGGAGGTAGAAGAATATGTGGCAAATTTGGTTAATTATAGCTATACTATTTTTTATACTCGAGATGATGGGCCCAGGATTCTTACTCTTCTGGGTAGGCGTTCGGAGCTTTAATCGCAATGATAGTAAGTATTTTTGTTGACAGTGTTGCAATTCAGATTGGTGTATTTACTATATCATCAACCTTACTACTTTTCTGCACAAGACCTTTTGTAAGAAAGTTTTCTAAAAATGATACAGTTGTAACAAACGCAAATTCAACTATTGGAAGAGAAGGAATTGTTACAAAGGAAATTAATCCATTAAAAGGTGTTGGACAAATAAAAGTTAATGGAGAATCGTGGTCAGCGAAGTCTTCTGAAAACATAATAATAGCAGAAGGAGAACACGTTAAGGTTCTAAAAATAGATGGCGTAAAAGCTATAGTTGAAAAACTAAACTCAAAAAATGCGAATGAAGAAACTAATGTATGATAATTAATACATAATTAGGTTAAGAAAATTTAATAAGGAGGTCATTTAAAATGACAGGAACAGTAATATTTTTTATTATTTTATTAATACTAGTTTTAATAATTGCATTCAAAACAATTAAAATTGTTAAACAATCAGAAGTGTACATTATAGAAAGATTAGGTAAATTTCACAAGGTTGCAGATGCAGGTTTAACTATTATAGTACCATTCTTAGATCATGTAAGATCTATAGTAAGTTTAAAACAACAAACAATGGATATTCCACCACAAGGTGTTATCACACACGATAACGTTACAATCACAATCGATACAGTTGTGTTCTACAAAATTACAGATCCAGCAAAAGCTGTATATGAAATTCAATCATTAAAGAAAGGTATCGAATACTTAGCTATTACAACAATCCGTGATGTTGTTGGTAAAATGGACTTAGATGAAACATTCAGTTCACGTGATAGCATTAATGATCAATTAAGAGTTATATTAGATGAAGCTACAGATCAATGGGGATGTAAAGTTGACCGTGTTGAAATTAAAGATATTACACCACCAGCAGACATTCGTGATGCCATGGAAAAACAAATGAACGCAGAACGTAATAAAAGAGCTCAAATATTAACTGCAGAAGGTGAAAGACAAGCTGCTATTACACTTGCTGAAGGTAAGAAAGAAGCTGCTATATTAGCTGCTGAAGCTGATAGAGAAGCTGCTATAAGAAGAGCTGCCGGTGAAGCTGAAGCAATTAAACAAGTAGCTGAAGCTAAAGCTGCAGAGATTGAATTAGTATATGAAGCAATGATGAAATCAAATCCAGATGAAAAATTAGTTCAATTAAAATCTTTAGAAACATTAAAAGAAGTTGCAAATGGAGAAGCAAACAAAGTATTTATTCCATTTGAAGCAACATCAGCATTAAGCGGAATTGGTGCAATTAAAGAAGTTTTAAAAGACGATAAAAAAGTAAAAAAGAGTAATTAATAAACTGAAAACATAAAAACTTGGGAAATTTATCCCAGGTTTTTTTATGCCCCATTTTTGTCCCCGTCCCCAAAATGGGGCATAAAAAATTTTCTTGACATTAAAATTCACATTGCATACAATATATAATAAATATATTTAAAGGAGAAATAAAAATGGAAAGGCAGAAAAAAATTGTAAAAACCAGTATTTTAGGTATAATTGTAAATATTTTATTAGTTATTTTTAAATCTATAATCGGATTTCTAACTAACTCAATTGCTATAGTTGTGGATGCTATTAACAACTTAACAGATATAATTTCATCTGTTGTTACAATTGTAGGAACAAAGCTTGCTAATAAAGCTCCAGATAAAGAACACCCTTATGGGCACGGAAGAATTGAATATGTAGCATCAGTTATTGTGTCTGCAATAATTTTATTTGCTGGTTTTGGCGCAATAAAAGAATCTGTTGATAAAATAATAAATCCGGCAGAAGTTAAGTATTCAGCAGTTTCAATTGTAATTGTGGTAGTTGCAATTTTTGTAAAATTCTTTTTAGGAAGATATGTAAAAAATACAGGTAGAAAAGTAAATTCTCAAAGTTTAATTGCATCAGGGCAAGATGCTTTTATGGATGCAGTTGTTGCAATTGGTACATTAATTGCTGCAATTATACATATGATATGGGGCATAGGAATTGAAGGATATATTGGACTGATAATAGGTTTAATAATTATAAAATCTGGTCTTTCAATTTTAAAAGAAACCTTAAATTTAATGATAGGTTTACGTGCAGATAAAGATTTAACAGATAAAATTAAAGAAACAATTAGCAAATATGATGGTGTTGAAGGAACTTACGATTTAATACTTCACAATTATGGACCATCTAAAACAATTGCAGCAGCTCATATTCAAGTAGCAGATGACATGACAGCAGGTGAAATCCATAAATTAACGCGTACAATTGCACAGGAAATATTTGAAGAATTTGGCATTTTTATAACAATTGGAATTTATGCAGCTAACAATAAACCAGAATTTAAAGAAATGAAAAATGAGTTAGATAAAATTGTAGATGAATATGATTTAATTAAACAAGTTCATGGCTTTTATGTTGATGAAGAAAATAAGAGAATTTTCTTTGATGTAATTATAGATTTTGATTGCAAAAGTCCAGAGAAAGTTAAAGATGAAATTGTAAATAGATTATGCGGTAAATATAGTGATTATGAATTTAATGTTATTATTGATGCAGATATAAGTGAGTAGAGGCTGGTATAGTACAGGTTGACTTTATGTAAATATTGTTGTATAATATCAATTACGTACTGATTAGCTAAGTAAAAATGTAAAGTAATGTAAAATAAAGTTAAATAGAGTGCTAATCAAACTAATTAGGCAAAAAGCCTAATTCCGTCTTTATGCCCTTAAGGAGGTTTTTTTATGGGCAAGTTTACAGTTGATTCATACGGCTATGTTCCTGCAGGTCCTGCATATATTAAGCAGAGAGTTAAAGGACATAGGAAGCCCTACGGTGCAGTTGCAGGAGGCAATGGCTCTTTCGTAATGCCGGGTATTCCTCCTCAGATTAATCTGAACCTGAGTTCCGGCGGGAGAGTGGATATCTATCCGCTTGTGAAGCGTGAAACCTGCCGCAGCAGAGTTACCAAAAACTATGCTGAAGATATTTGCGAAGCACTTCAGGGGAGAGAGTATGAATCTATTGATGAGCTGAACGCAGAAGTTCTGAAGCAGCTCTAAAACTAAAAGCCATTGTAGTTTTCTACAATGGCTTTTTAATTTTTTTATTAAAAATCTTGATTTTACATAAAAATTATGTTATCATTTAGATATTAATAAAAAAGCTAATAAAAAAGCAAAGTAAAATGGCAGTAAAATTATATACAGAGAATTAAGCAAAGCTGAGAGCTTAATATAATATGCTATTTGAAATTTCACTTTTTTGGTCTTTTACTGAAATTGTAGTAGGTAGAAGCGGTTGTTACGTTATAACTATAATAAGGTAAAACCAGAATAAGAATAGGTTTTACAAAATTAGGTGGTACCACGAGTCATTTCGTCCTATGTTGGATGAAATGGCTTTTTTGATTGTCGTATAAAAAAATCAGAAATACAATAATTTATAAAGGGGGATTTAAGGCATGAAAGATGAAATCATTCAAATTAAAGAAAAAGCACTTGAAGAAATTCAAAATGCAAAAGATTTAAAAGAGATTAATGACCTAAAAGTAAAATACTTAGGAAAAAAAGGTGAATTAACATCAGTTTTAAGAGGAATGGGTGCACTTTCACCAGAAGAAAGACCAGTAATTGGTGAGCTTGTTAACTACGCAAAAAACGAAATTGAAATATTAATTAATGAAAAAGAAGAAAGTTTTCAAGCTGAAGAATTAAATAAAAAATTAGAAAGTGAAAAAATTGATATAACACTTCCAAGTGAAAAAATTAAAAGAGGAAGTAAACACCCTCTAAATAGAACAATAGAGCAAATTGAAGATTTATTCGTATCTATGGGATATGATGTTGTAGAAGGACCAGAACTAGAAACTGATGAATTCTGCTTTCAAAGATTAAACTTACCAGAAGGACATCCTGCAAGAGATATGCAAGATAGCTTCTATATAACAGACAAATATTTATTAAGAACACAAACATCTGCTGTACAAGCAAGAGAAATGCTTAAACAAGGTGGAAATAAACCAATTAGAATGATAACTTTAGGTAAAACATATAGAAGAGAAGATGATGCAACACATTCACATCAATTTAATCAAGTTGAAGGTTTGGTAATTGACAGAAAAGAAAATCATGTTTCATTAGCTGACTTAAAAGGAACTCTTGAAGTATTCATGAAATCAATGTTAGGAGAAAATACTGAACTAAGATTTAGACCAAGTTATTTCCCTTTTACAGAGCCTTCTTATGAAGTTGATGTAACATGTTTTAACTGCGGTGGAAAAGGATGTCCACTTTGTAAAAAAACAGGATGGATAGAGCTTTTAGGTTCTGGAATTGTTCATCCAAATGTTTTAAAAATGAATGGATATGATCCAGAATTATATGGCGGATTCGCTTTTGGTACAGGTATTGATAGATTGGCAATGTTTAAGTATGGAATTACAGATATGAGATATTTATATGCAAATGATATGCGTTTCTTAAATCAATTTGATAGAAAAGACTAGAAGGAGAGAGGTGTAGAAATATGAAATTAAGTATGAATTTTTTAAAAGACTATGTAGATATAGATGTTGATGTAAAAACTTTGGCAGAAGATATGACAAGAGTTGGAAATGAATATGATGAAGCTGGAAAATTAATTGAAGCTACAAATCTTGTTATAGGTCAAATTAAAGAATGTGACGAGCATCCAGATTCAGATCACTTACATGTATGTCAAGTTGATTGTGGTGAAGGTGAATTACGCCAAATTGTATGTGGTGCTCCAAATGCCAGAAAAGGAATTAAAGTTATTGTTGCACTTCCAGGAGCTCAGTTACCAGGAGATATAACAATTAAACAAGGCTTCATTCGTGGTGTTGAATCTAATGGAATGATGTGTTCAATTGCAGAATTAGGTATAGAATCTAAATTCTTAAAGCCTGAAGACAAAGAAGGTATTCATGAATTACCAGAAGATGCACCAATTGGTGGAGACCCAATCAAATTTATGGAAATGGATGATAATGTTATAGATTTCGAATTAACAGCAAATAGGGGAGATTTATTAAGCATTTTAGGAATGGCATATGAAGTTGGCGCTATATACAATAAGCCTGTAAAACCAATTATATTATCACATGAAGAAGAAGGCTATAACATTACAAATTCATTTAAAGTTGATGTTCAAACTAAAAATTGTAGCTTGTTCTTAGCAAAAAAAGTTGAAAACGTTACAATTAAAGAAAGTCCAACATTTATTAAAAACAGATTAATTGCATCTGGAATTAGACCAATCAACAACGTTGTTGATATTAGTAACTATGTAATGCTTGAAGTAGGGCAACCTTTACATTTTTACGATGCAGATAGATTAGGACATAAAATTGTTGTTAGAATGGCTGAAAATGGAGAAAAACTAACAACACTCGATAACATTGAAAGAAATTTAGATGAAAATGATATAGTAATAGCAACACCAGAAAAAGCTATTGGGCTTGCAGGTGTTATGGGTGGATTAGATACAGAAGTAGAAGATTTTACTAAAAATATCATAATAGAATCTGCAATTTTTGATGGTGTTAAAGTCAGAAAAACATCTAAGAAAATTATTAGAAGTGAAGCAAGTAATAGATTTGAAAAAGGTTTAGATCCAAACAGAACATATATGGCTGTCGAAAGAGCTTGTCATTTACTAGAAAAATATGCTGATGCAACAATTATTACAGGTTTATGTATTTATGATAATACAGAAAAACAAGATAAAGAAATTAAAATAACAGTTGACAATATTAATGAAGTTTTAGGAACAAAGCTTTCAGAAGATGATGTAATTGATGTGTTCAAAAGACTTAAATTTACAGGTTATGCTGAAGATGGAGATATTCGAGTTTTAGTACCAAAAAGAAGACTAGATATTAACATTAAAGAAGACTTGATAGAAGAAGTTGGACGTATTTATGGTGTTGATAATATTAAAGGAACACTTCCAGAACTTCCAATTAAAGCAGGGTCATTCAATAGAGTTAATAGAGAAATTCGTGAAAAAATGTATTCTTTAGGGTTAAATGAAACATTAACATATGTATTAGTTAATGATGAAGAAGTTCAAAGATTTACTACAGATAAATTTGAAGCACTAAAACTATTAGATCCGATAACAGAAGATAGAAATACATTAAGATATAGTGTTTTATCTTCATTATATAAAACATATGAATATAATAAAGCTCGTAATATTAAAGATGTTTGCTTATTCGAAATTGGAAAGGGATTCTTTAAAAAGAATGATGAATATGGAGAAAACAGTAAACTTGCATTTTTAATGACAGGTGAATATTATACAGGAATTAACAATAGAAAAAATGTAGATTTCTATGTAATTAAAGGTGTTGCAGAAGAAATATTAGATTTCCTAGGATATGCTAATAGATATAGTTTTGTACATTCAGACAATTTACCAAAAGAATTCCATACATATCAAACAGCTGAAATTTCAGTTAATAATGATATTGTTGGTATTATTGGAAAATTACATCCTAAATTCGAAAAAGATCCAGTTTATGTATGCGAAATTAATTTAGACAAATTATTAGACAAGAGAACAGGAAAAATGAAATTCAAAGAAATTTCAAAATTCCCATCAATCAAGAAAGATTTAGCATTTGTTATGGATAAAAATATTGATTCAAAACAAGTTGAAGATGTAATTAAAAAAACAGGTGGAAGTTTATTAGATAAAGTTGAAGTATTTGATGTTTATACAGGTGAAAATGTTGCAGAAAATGAAAAATCTATTGCATATAGTTTAACATTCATGGATGCAAAAAGAACTCTAAATGAAGAAGAAGTACTTGAAATTATGAAGAAAATAATTGAAACTGTTGAAAATAAGTGCAATGCAAAATTGAGATAGCTTTTTGTAATACTGAAATAATTGAATAATTAAAATTAATAGATATGTAATTATATTTCGTACGCTTACTGGCGATACGATTAGGTATAAGACAAAACGCAAGAGCGCCAAACTGCGCGCGTTACTCAATATTAATTACATATCTATTTTATTAAATATAATTTTTTTGTATTACAAAAAGCTTTAAAATTTTAATTGATTATGTTGAAAATCGAAAAATATTGTGTTAATATTAATTATGTAGATTAAAACAAGGAGGTCACAGAAGATGGCAAAAAGAAATAGTGGAAGCAATATATGGGTAAAAATAATGGCTGGAATTTTAGCTGCTTTAATGGTAGGTTCAATGTGTTTTACTCTTATATTTTGTTTAGTACATTAGTAATTAACAAGAATTAATAGGGAGTAATTATATATGATAGATAATTTAATACAAAATATAAATACATATTTTCAACATAACATTGTAGATTATTTGCAAGATTTTTATAAATATCCAATAAAATTAATTCCTGTTGTTTTGGATTTGATAATAGTAATTTATTTTTTATATAAGTTTATAAAAGCTGCAAAAAAAACAAGAGTATGGCAATTAATTAAAGGAATTGCACTATATATAATTTTAACTGCGCTAAGCTCTGTGTTACATTTAACAATAATTAATTATATATTAACAAGAATATTATCGTATGGAGTTATAGCCTTAATAGTTATATTCCAGCCAGAGTTAAGAAGAGCACTGGAGCAAATGGGAACCAATAAATTAGCAAGATTTTTTGGAATAGAAAAAGATATTGAAACTAGAACTAAAGAAGATGTATATAAAATAGTTATTGCTGTTACAGAATTAGCAAAAACTAAAACAGGTGCTTTAATTGTAATCGAAAAAGATATAAAACTTCAAGATATCATAGATACTGGAATTGCTGTTAATGCAGATGTTTCACCACAACTTTTAGTGAATTTATTTGTACCTAATACTCCATTACATGATGGAGCTGTAATTATAAGTGAAAACAAAGTTAAAGCAGCAGCGTGTATTTTACCTCTTGCAAATGATGCTGATATATCTAAAGCTTTAGGGACAAGACACAGAGCAGGACTTGGTATGTCAAAAGAAGCGGATTGTATTGTTGTTATAGTATCAGAGGAGTCTGGAAAAATATCTGTTGCTAAAGATGGAAAGTTACTTATAGATGTTGAGGAAGATACATTAAGACAAATTTTATTAGATAAATTTGAAGTTAAAACAAATGCGAAAATAACAAATGGAATTGATATTATTAAGAAAAAAATGGCTAAAAAAGAAAATTAAATTTTTTACAACAGTGAAATATAATTCACTGTTGTTTTAATTAGAAGAACGTTTTAGTAAAAGTTAAGTAAGAAAGGGATAAATATGAGAAATATTAGATTGGTAATTGAATATGATGGTAAGGATTTTAATGGTTGGCAAAAACAACCTAATAAATTAAATATTCAAGGAGAAATTGAAAGAGCAATTATGGAAATTACAAAAGAAGATAGAATTGATTTGATTGCATCTGGTAGAACTGATGCAGGAGTACATGCTCTTGGACAGGTAGCTAATTTTAAAACTAATAGTACAATTCCTATTGAAAAATTTGCTATGGCAATTAATTCTAAGGTTAAGAAATCTATTGTAGTAAAAAAAGCTGAAGAAGTGGATGAAAAGTTTCATAGTAGATATAATTGTAAGAAAAAAACATATAGATATGTAATAAATAATTCAGAAACTGGAAGCGCTATTTATAGA
>R27__coassemble_1210_pt1 | contig 12486 bp, 4 predicted proteins | sample R27__metabat2_low_PE_056 | metagenome-assembled genome bin R27
ATTCTACAGTTGAATACTCTATTTGATTATTTTCAAGCACTTTTTTTATTTTATTGCAGTCTGTTTTTATTGTATTTATTCGTAATGTGACTTTTTTATTTTTATTAAGCCCATTTTTTATTCTTTCTATCTCTTCATCTGTATACTGCTTTTTTAATAGTTCAATAAAAAAACTAGGTATGTTTTCCATATTTCACCTTCCCTTATTATTTTCGAGCTAATAATAACATTTTTGAACTATTTTTTCAAGTCAAACTTATTTGTAATTACGGAAATAAAAGCATCAAAGTCCGTCCTGTTTCATTATTAGGACGGACTTTAATTATTATTTAATTTTTCTTAAACGTCTTGTCATCTCAAATGCACATGCTGCAATTGTAACTACATGTAAAACAGCGGCTACACCAGCAATGTAATCTCCTGTTTGTGGTGATTTCTTTATATTCTCTTCGGTTTTGTTTTCTTCTGTTGTATTTTCATCTTCTTCATTTACATCTACCATTGTTGTAACAATTTCATTTCCATAACAAACACCATCAGCTCCATATATAAAGAACTCATATGCATTATTGGGTTCAGATGAGAATATAAATTTACCATCTTTTTTCTCTAATTCTTTTCCTCTGTATGTAATAGCATTAACAATAGCACCTTTTTCTTCATCTGGTGTAATTATAATTTGCTTACCATCTTTGCTTACTTCAATGTTTAAATTAGGTTTCTTTAATTTATCTGTAGTTTCTATGGTTTGTTTATTAACACTTTCATCGTTATCATCATATACATTATTAGTAATATCTTCTAGAATTTCATTTACATGTATCTTCGTCTCATTATTGTAGCCTGAAATATCAAACTCACTGTTATTGGCTGATATATTAGATATTGTAACTAAATAATCTCCTGGTTTAGCATCTTCTTTTGCTTTAACTTTAATTGTACCAATTTGTATATAATTGTTTAAATATTGAACATTGATATTTTCATTACCATTTTGACTTGCTACCATCTCGCTTATATAATCATAATCCAAAGTTGTAGTTATTGTTCTATCTGCATTGTTATACTTTATAATTATTCCATAACCTTCTAATTCAGGATTTACTTTTACAATAGATGAATTATCTCCATTTTGGTATGGTACTAATTCGAATACTGTTTCATCATACTCTAATGTACCACTAAATGAGAAAATTTTCTTTTCTATACCTTGAATATTAATACCATCTATAATAATAGGAACTTCAACAATTGCGCCAGAATCTACTTTAACTCCATCCTTAACATAAAACCTTAATGTACTTTCTGCAAAAGATTTTAGTGATATAGCAAATATTAAAAATATTGATACTAAAACTATTTTTGTTATTATTCTTTTCAAATCCTTTACCTCCTTTTATTCAAATACATATGGTATATCTTTGTCACTACGACGGAATGTAACGTCTGGGTCTTCTGCCAAAAATCTTGCTAATTTAACAGCATCCATAACATCTAGTTCTGGTTTACCATTTGGTAACACACTTCCATTCATATTTCCAGCATATGGAATAGTAATGTTGTCCCTTACATCATCAAATTTTACAATATATCTTAAAATTTGTATTGTATCTTCTGATGTAATTTTACCATCAAAGTTTGTATCTCCTATTATATATACTCTATCAACATCAACAGAATCAGTTAATAATACATTACCATCTTCATCAACAACATTTATTATATACTTACCAGATCTGAATACATTAAAATTATATTTTCCATAATTTGTTGTATCTTCCGTTGTTGCTTCTTCTTTAGAACATTTTATTTGTGTACCATTTGCGCCTTCAACATACACATCTACATTATTAAAATTTACAATTTCTGATTGTAGTGTTAATGTATATTTTTTCTGTTCAGGCTCCATATCATATAAACAATACATTCTATTACTATCTATATTAAATAATCCACTCTCTTCTCTTGAAATTTCCACATCATTACATGCGTTTATTTCAATTTCTGTTTCAGATACATTACCAATTCTATCTGTTTTTGTTGCCTTAATAATATAATTTCCTTCATCTTCAAACTTGAATGATACTGGTAATTTATTTGTATCAATAGTATATTTAATATAATGTTTATAATCTTCATCCTCTGAAATTAGGATTGCATAATTATTTCCTATAACATTATTTTCATTATCATAAACATCAAATGTAGGAGTATTTTGATTATAACCTATAGTCAATTGAACTTCAGTTGACAATCCAGCTACATCAAAATAGTTTTCTTTAGAAGCAAATTCTGCAAAACATTTATATTTAACTCCTGTATTATAGTTTCCGTTTTCTGCCACTCTTGTTTTTCCTATATACAATTGTGGTTCACTTACAGATGTATCAAAAAATATTTTTTGATCTTTTATTTCTTTTCCGTTTAATATATAAACTGGTTCAGGAATATTACTAAAATCTGCTTTATTTCCGACTAAGTCTGTTATATTATCAAACGTGCTTCCTAAACTATCAATTTGTAAATCACCTTCAAACATTGAATAATCAGAACGTTTCAATGTATTTGTAAAATCAAATTCTTCCTGTTTTCTTTGACTGTTATCATAAGAGTAGTTATGCATACTTAGTTTGTTACCTTTTTTTACGTATATACTTGTTCCATTTCCAACTACTTCTTCATCATATTTAACAACTATATTTACATTGTCAATATTTTTTACAAATTTAGAAAAGTCCCCGTTTCCATCTGTATTATCAATTGCAAGTCCATCAATTTGAATTTCTATAGCTTCAACTTTAGGTCCAACAGAATCTACAGTAAATCCATTATGTGAAACAAAATCATAAACAATATCCTCATCTTTCAAATATCCTGTATAACTGTATTCTAAAGCATCTTCGCCATAGAATCCGTCATCTTCTACAAAATATTTAAAGTCATCTATTAATATTTCACCATTTGGAGTATTTTCATCAACAACATATGTATAAACAACTTGGTTTCCATGATGTTCTAAACCAGTTGGCTTAATAGAAGTGTCTCCAATTTTTATATACAAAAATGGATAAAAATGCTCTAATGCAGGAGCTAGCTCGTGGTTCATTTGAACAACAACATTAATTTCGTCTCCTGGCTTAAATGTATTTTTCTCGTAATAATTCTTAATATAAATACTATCAATACCCATATCTGTTCCATCTAAACAAATTGCACCAGTTCTTACTACACAAGTATATCCCCCAGGGCTAATTGCTCTTACCATGGCATATACATATACGTTTTTCTTCTTACCTTTTTCGGCATTTAATGTTATTCTGTATTTTTCACCTTTTTTTACTGTTGCAAATAATTGTTTTTCTTTAACACTTGAATTGTAGAATATGCTTTCAGAAACTTGTCCATTACATAATTCTGTATAATCATTTTCTGAAACAAAATATGTTAAACTTCCACTATCAGCTATATCATCACTAAAAACTAAATCTAATTTTTGAACATATCTTGCTTTATTTGACCCAGCTTGATTTTTATCTTCATTTACTATTGTATAGTTAAGGCTTGGGCCATTAGTAATTGTTATTGTTGATACTCTTGTTAATTTCTCAATACCTAAATTATTTTTTGCATATAAAAATAGTGCATAATATCCTGCGCCTAATTTATTTGTACTTAATTCAACAATATCTCCATCCTTGAATTCTCCGCTTCCAACGATTTTAGACTCACTTGTTGGATTTTTTATTTGTTCTGCAGTTAATTTTACATCTTCTCCATAATGAGTTAATTTAACTATTGCATATCTTCTATCTTTGATTTCTGTATTATCTATTGTACTTGTTGATAATTTGTATGTTTTTTTATCTAAATCGTTTGCTTCAATTTCTGCTTTTACAATTGGTTCTATATTACATATAATTCCATTTCTCTCAATTGATGTATATATATATTTCTGATAATCACTAAGTTCTCTATTAATCCCCATTATAACTACATCATATTCACCATTTCCAGTTACAAGTGGGTTTATTTTTATTTCTATATTATCATGATCTTTTACTATCTGACCATTAAACCCATCATATGTATCCCAATTATAACTTGTATCTCCTTTTTTTATTACCGCATACTTAACTTCTGTACAATTTTCTGCCTTATATTGTAATGTAATAATTCCTGATGTTTCATCTCTTACTCCGTTATTTTTTGCAGTGATTATAGGCTCTTTCATTACATATTTTCCACCTAAATGAACAGTTGCAATATTCATGAAATAACTTCCTCCACCATTTTCGGTATAAATCAATACATCATATACCCCTTCAGGAATATCTTCAGAATTTTGAATAGCGAAATGACCATTATCTTCCATTCCATAGCAATTATATGTCACATTTGTTGTTCTCGCAGGAACATTTGCCTTGGTTCTTTTAACAATTGTCCATAATCTTTCATCTGCATTCTCTGTAGTAATATAAAAATTCAAAACGTTTTTATCCCATCCATATGAATAATTACATATTATATCTGGATATTCTTCATATGTTTCTCCATAACCAGAATAATCATATCCTCCGTCACTGCCAGATCCATATTGCGAATTACCACTAACCGTTGGAACTTGTGATGAGTTATTTACTTTATCTTCAGTATGTTGAATAGTAGTTTTTCCATACCCCTCATTTGAACCACTAGGCACATAAGGCTTAATTGTAGTAGTTGAGCTTTTTGTTGGCTTAGTTGTGGTTGAGCTTGTTGTTGGCTTAGTTGTAGTAGTTGAGCTTGTTGTTGGCTTAGTTGTTGTTGTGGTTGTTGGTGTTGTAGTAGTTGTGGTTGGTGTTGTAGTGGTTGTAGTAGTTGTTGTGGTGGTGGTTGTTGTCGTTGGTTGGGTTGTCGTTGTTGTTGGTTGAGTTGTCGTTGTTGTTGGTTCAGTTGTTGTTGATGGTGGTTGTTGAGTTGGTTGTTGAGTTGGCTTTGTAGTTGGCTTTGTAACTTCTGATTCTACTTTTTGTATTTGTACACGACTTTGATCAAAGTCTGAAAAATGCCAGTAAACCGTTTTTTCATCTCCTTTATAATCATAGTAAGTAACTTTTAATCTTCTATCACCTTTTTGAATTGTACATTTTATATAACATTTATTTCCACTATACCATATTTGAGGCTCTCCAATTAACAATGGATTGTTTGGATCTGCATTTGTGGCTCTAACATTGGTTCCATCTGCTTCACCCAAAACAATATCTTTATTTTTAAATTTACGTTTTAGAGTCATTTCTAAAGTTATTTCATCCTTATAACCCAAAGAACCAATATATCCTGCCTCAATATTATATTGAGTTCCTTGACCATATTTATTGTTTATATTTTCTAAATGATCAATATGTACAAGATAATCAAACATACCACTTCCCGGATTACTTGGCTTATATTCTGCAACATTTAAAGTATATGCTGACCAATTATCACATGATGTTACAAAGTTAGAAGATTGCACATTGAAAAGTCTATGTCTAATTGTATTTCCGTATGCATTTTCCCATCCTACTTGAGTAGTCACATTCTTTCCTGCAATTGAAGGAGTTTTTATTCTTTTATACCCTTGTGTTTCAAACCCTCCATTATTATTTGATAATGTCAAATATCCTTTTCTAATTCCACCACCTTGTTCACTATCCCATTTTGTTGTCATACTAAAAGAATTTTGACCCGCTTTAGCATATATTATCCCATTTTCATATACAGCATTATCATTTTTATCTGCTGGAAAATTCAATTCGTTAGGATCATTTACTCTTATTTGAATTTTGTCGTATCTCATTTGACGATTAAGGTCTCCAAATTTTCCTGTCTTATGTCCTAACTGTAGTGTGAAATTCTGAGGACATGTAATATCAACTGTAATTTGCTCCAAATTTTCTCCAAATTTTCTTCCTCCACCTATAACACTTATAGCAGGAGAATAAAAAGGGCTATTTTTTTGTTCAAAATAAATTGTTGTATTTCTATCTACTACTAATACAGGTTTTCCTCTTTCATCACTACTAATTTTTACCATTCCTTGGTCCCATTGTTCTTTTGATACATACACATTAAACTGATTAGTATCAGTAGCTAATGAGCTAAGCTTCACGCTATCAGGTAAAAGTTTTAAATCATCACGTTTTCTTAGATCCTCTGCATTTGATTCAGTTACACATATTGTAAACAACGGTAAAATTACTAGAAATATCATTAAAAATATTTGTTGTGTTGCTATAATTTTTTTAAACCTTTCTTTCATAGTCTTTTCTCCTTTATTTTACTTTTGATTTCTATAAAATCTTTTGTTGATTTTTTACTTAAGAAATCCTATATTTTTACGTACAAATTACATTTATATAATTTTCAAAATAGCATGCAAAAAGCTCCCCATTTTCAGGGGAGCTTTTGCTTAGTTTACCATGTACCAGCACAGGGAATCCTGGCAAATTGCAAGCTGGCTCGTAGTGCAGTTAGCCGGGTTCTCGAACAGTGCCACTCCAAAAGCTAAGCACTCTTCGTAATACCATGTATCCGGAGCAATGGTATACAGCTTGGCTGCAAACAATGCTTTTTCGGATTTGATATTCTTTCCGGCTTCTTCAAGTCCTTCTTCAACCCATTTGGGATTTTCCGAAACTTGCTGCGGGGAAAGTACAAAATCGTCTTCTACTCTTGGCATTTCGCAAACGATCTTTCCGTTGATATTGCTTACCTCATGGTAAGTATAAACGCCGTTGCCGTACTTCCTATCCCATTCTTCAGCCATCTTAGCATATGCGTTGTTGTGCATGTACACTCCTGCAGATACTCCAACAACTCCTGCTGTTGCAATACCCAATACGGTCAAACCAACAATATTTTTGTTAGTTTTCTTGGTGGTTTTTGCCTCACTCTGCTGTCCGTTCTTTTCGACCTGATTTACAGGCTCATTGTTGATATTCCGCTGCTTCATAATTATACCTCCTTTTTCGGTAAACATATAATATTGAATGGGTCATTTACCCATAGCCTAAAGCTATTATTATTATACCACCATTTTGCAAAAAAGTCAAAATTTCAACGTTTTTTGAAGCTATTCACTCTCCTAATTAATGGACTATTAACTACGGCTCCCCTAGTTTGCCGCAATTAATAAAAATTATATATATAATTGTAATTGTACTCTTTTTTTGCCTTTTCTAAGGACACCTCCAAAACATCATGGTGAATTTGGAAGGTGTCCCCAAAATATTTTAGAATTCTTTATCTAAAACATTTTTCTTTACTAATATTGTACCTGTAGCAATTATTGCAAGAACCCCTACTACAATTGCAATGTATTCTACAATTAATCCACTACCTGTTCTAACATTTAATCTAACTTCATCAACATCTTCATCATCTTCTACTGGTTTTCCTGTGAAGTTGTTTGGTGTTGAATCTATATCTGGAGCACCATAAGCATTAAAATCTTCATTTATTTCTGCATAGTTAACTTTAGCGCCTAAATTATTTTCTCCGTTAATCCATGTTAATATTAATGTAACTTCTGCAGTATCATTTTGATTTAATAATGTATCTTTTAACTCATCTGTAACAACTATAGTTGTTTCTTCAGGTTTATCTGTTTTTACATAATTTTGTTTTCTAATCACTACAATGTCTTCAGGTTTGTCGTTAGCTGTAGCTGGTCTGTACATTGTCCATGTTCCATTATTATCTTCTGGCAAAAATCTTAATCCTTCTGGTATATAGTCTGCAACTCCTGTTGCATATCCAGGTATTGGACTTTGGTTTTCAACTTTTAGTGTCCATTTAAATTTAACAACTGTTTTATTTAATTTGTCTTTTGCTACTGTAACGTTTACTATTTTTTCTTTATCATCTTGTGTATGTCCACTTGCATATTCTTTTGTTTTACCGTCTTCTGTAACTATTGTTGAGCTTACCCATTTATGTAGTGCTAAATCAAACCAATTTACCTTCAAGTTTTCTATGTCTTGATCATCTTCATCTTTAACCCATTTGTTTGGTGTAGAATCTCTATCTGTTACGGGAGTTCCATCAGCACTTTGATGTTCACTTATTTGCGCATGGTTTGTAATAATTGTATCCTTTGTTCTAGCTTGTTGTACTTTATATTCAACATTAATTCCTTTATAATATAATCTTTTACCATCAAATGCAGGGATTAAGTTTGGATTCTCTTCTTTATTTTCTTCTTCCATTCTTCTTATTCCATTTTCCATAGATAAATAATCTGAAGAAATTAATACTGCTTCTTCTGGTTTTTCTGTTTCAATATATAATTTGTCATTGTACATTAAAACTTCTTTATTAGCTAATTCACTTGAATCTTTATCTGCTTCTGTCATTTCTCTAAACATTTTCCATCTGTATTTAGCATTTTTATTTAATGGTGTACCATCATTGTTATATTCTGGTGCAATCATTGTTACACCTTCTGGAACATCATCTATAACTCTGTTTGCATATGCATCAATATCACCTTCATTGTATATTCTGAATGTGTATTCAACTATATCTGTTGGATTTACAAGTACTGGATCTTTTGTATGTATATATGTAGCTGTTTTTTCACCGTTCTTTTTTGGATCTCCATTTATTAATGTAGATAAATCTACTTTTGGAGCTCTTGAATCATCACCTTCAAGTTTAGATCCATTTACTGATGTAATAAATTTATGTAAGCTTAAGTCAAATTCTTTTTCTGGGTTTGGTACTATAATTGTAATTACATTGTCTTTTATATCAAATTTAACATTTTTTCCATTAACTTTAGTATTCTTTTCATCTAATGTGTATTTTCCGTTTACTAACTTTTTTGCTACTATAAGTTCAATGTTACCATCATATAATTTATATGGTTCTGGTACATATTTTTCTGTAATTGTAAGTCTATCTTCTCCCTCTTGTAATATAGCTGCATTTTCAACCATAGTTGTTATACCATCTTTATCTGTTGGTTGAGATGTTTTTATAATTTCAGATGAAGATGATAATGCAAGATTAAATATTGCACCTTCTATTGTTTTATTCTCATCTTCTAAAGATACCTTTTTAATTCTTACTGAATATTCTCCATTTTGAACTTTTACTAAAACTGTTTCAAAATCATCATCATCTTGTACACCAGGGAAATATTTTGATGGTGTATCATTATCAAATAATTTTAAGTATTTATCTGTATACCAATTATCTAAATCTAAATCAACTTTATTTGGATTTATTGTATCTTGTTCTGAATCTCTATCTATTCCAACTTCATTAGCTTCAATGAAGTCTCCGTTTTTATTAACATATCCATATTTGGTTATTTCAGTTCTGTTTGTTAAATATTTTCCATCTGTAACATCATCTGAAACTTTACAAACTATTTCTAATACTTTATGTGATGTAACTCCTGTTTTATGTGCTACCGCACGAGTTGAATATGTGTCATTTGTCCATGATATTTGGTTTGAATTTCTAGCATCAGCTTCTGTTGTTTCATGTCCTTTTTCTCTTGAAAGAATATCTGTTTTTACTGTAGTTGTACCATCTGCATTTTTTGTTGCAACCCATCCATTTGCATTATTTATTGCATTATTTTCTACAAATTCTAATCCTTTTGGTAAGTAGTCTGTAACTTCTTGAGCAAATGCATTTGTTGTTCCTTCATTAAATATTGCAATTTTATATGTAACTTCTGAACCTGGTACTAAAACTATTGCGTCTTTTGGATTATCATAATCTATTGTTTCTTTTTCGGCCATTAATCTTTGTCCAATTTCAAGTAAACCATCTGCTTGTTCAAATGTTTTTAATACACTTGGCTCTCTATTGTATTCTTTACCATCAACATTTGAAATCCATTTACGTAATGCTAAGTCCATTACTGTTTTATCTTCTTTTACTATTAATCTTTCTATATCGTCATCATCTTCATAAGGTAATTTATTTTTGTCATCTTTTAATTCATCAAAGTTAGTTGCACTGTTTATTAAATCTTCAATTTCATCTATTAGACCTCTAACATCTTTGTTAGAGTCATTTAATACTGAATTTTGAATTGAATCTCTATCAACACCTTCTTCATCAGCATATTTTCTCTGCACAGTTATAACTGGAATATGGCTTGGCTCATATGAATATAATGAAATTTCTGCTCTGTTGTCTAAAATTGTATTATTTTCTAAATCTTCTGAAACTTTACATTCTAACCAAAGCTCTTTTGTGTTTTTATTATCAACAAATTCTCCGTCAAATGCTTTGATTTCGTTATTTTGTAATATTCTAGTCCTTATAACTTTTTCATCTTGTGTATTCCCATCTTCTGCATATTCCCAACCATATTTTGCATTTTTATTAAGTGGTTGATTATTTTCATCAAATTCAGGTTCAATAAATTCTAATCCTTTTGGTAAATAATCTTTTACTTCTTCAGCATATCCATCTACTTCACCTTCATTAAATATAGTAATTCTGTATGTAACAGTATCTCCTGGTTCAACATATACAGGTTTTTTACTCATTACGTATCTTGCATTTGTAGAATCTCCTGAAAGTAAAGCTTCACTATCAACATAATGTAATCTCATATAATTATAATCATTTACAGATGCTATTTGTTTTGTTAATGCTAAATCAAAATATTTTACTCTTTTAATTTGTCCTTCAATTCCAACCTCTTCAACTTTTTGTTCTTTTGTAATGTTTATTAATAATTGATTTCCTAAAGAATCTCTTATTATTTCTTTGTTCTCTGGCATAAATAATGTTACATTAACTAAATCATATTCTACTTTAAATTCTATTTTAATTTCACTATCTTCTATTTCAGTATCATTTATTCTTAATTTAAATTCTAATTCAGAATCTCTTGCTGTACTGAATTCATCTAAATAATTAGTAATTTCTTGTCCGTCTTTATTTAAAACTGTATAATTTTGGATTTCTTGATCATCTAATTTTACAGTCATGCTAATTACATTAGCACCAAATTTATTTTTAATAAAGAAAGAATTTGAAACATCACCTTCAACAGTGTTGTTTTCAGCTCTTAATTGTACTTTGGCTTCCTCTGGATTTGTTCTATATAATTTATTTAAGTTGTTAATATCATAATTACTAGAATTGTTTATGTTGTCAAATTTATCAGAAATTAAGTGAGCATAATTTACTATCTTTTCATCTGTAATTTCAGGGTATGACCATGTTCCTGTTTTACTATTATATGTTGCATTTGTAACATCATAAACTTTAGATAAATCTGAAGATCTATCATATGTTTGAATTATGTGTCTTAACAATATTTCATTTTGAATTGTTTTAATTAAAACTTCATTTTTTGTTAATCCATTGTAATTACCTATAGATTGAGTTTTGTTTGAGTTTATTTCATATAATGAAAGATTTGCTTTATCATCAATTCCATATGGTAATATAGATAATGAATTACTGTTACCACTTATAAAGCTATTATATTCTTCTAACTTTACTTGTCTGTCTTCAGTTTCATCTTTACTGCTTGTTAAATAGAAGTTTTCAGCTGCCCATAAAATGTGTTTGTAATTTTTTTCTGCTTCAGCATCTGTAAACTTATTTCCTTTAAACAATTCATTATAGATTTCTGGTTGCTCTTCTTTCAATGTGTACATATTATATTTGTAATATGTTTCATCTTGAGCACAACCAGATCTTATACAATGTAAGTTCTCATATTGTGGATTTTCTCTTGTATCTAAGAACATCCATTTTGATTGAACTTTATTGTTCATTGTATAAGCAATGTGTGACAAATATGTTTTAACAAAATCTGTCCATCCTGTAACTTTATTGCTCTCTTGATAAACAATTGGATCTTCTGATGCTGCATTTCCACCTAAGTATTGTCTGAAGTATGTTTTCCAATTGTCTTCACTGCTTGTTGCTATACTTAAGTTTACTAAGCCACTTAGGTATGGCACAAACATGCTGATAACAATTAAAGCTACAACTACTTTCTTTAAAATTCTTTCTTTCATATCACTCTCTCCTTTTTTTCATCATTACATTCATTCTAAATACTTATAAAAAATAAATCAATATCACATTTTTTACTAAAATTAATATGTTTTTACGGATATAATCATATGAACAAAATTTTACATTTTCTTTACATTTTTCGCACTTTTTTTCAAGTTATCCACAGGCAAAACCCGCAAATGCCTATTCCCTAGAACTTGGGGAGAACTTTTGGGGACACCTTCCGAAAGTACCTTGATAAGATTTTTGGGGACACCTTCCGAAAGTACCTTAATCAATTAGAATAAAATAATTATCATGTTGTTCTATGAAGTGGATTTAAGGTGGGGACCAACAAGGTAGTTCATGTTAAAAATATTTGTACAAACTGCTATATAAACGAATACAATAAATCCCCGGCGTTTTTCTTTTAAAACGTCGAGGATTTATAAAACTTGTACAAATATTTATTACATG
>R27__coassemble_1228_pt1 | contig 12392 bp, 11 predicted proteins | sample R27__metabat2_low_PE_056 | metagenome-assembled genome bin R27
GGTTAATATTATAAAAAGTGCTGGAAAAATTGTTACAGATGGCGACGAACAAGTTAAATTGTTACCTAATGGTAAACAAAATGATGAACTTATGACAGCATTAGATGATGCAACACTTGAATTAAAAGAGCATTTAAAAGATGTAAATAAACAAAAAATGCAAATAGAAACAATTTTATTACATATTACAGATGGTATTGTTGCATTTAATTTGGAAGGTCAACTTACCCACAAAAACATTGCTGCAGAAAGATTATTAAATATTTCAGAAAGCGACGATACATTTGAAAAAGTGTTTTCAAAATTTGATGTTGATATCAATTTAGAAAAAATTATTTATTTAGAAGATTGGACATCATCAGATAAAAAAATAGTTGTAGGTGATAGATACATAAATTTATTATTTGTTCCATACAAAGATAACAAACAACGTGCAGCAGGTGTTATTACTGTTATTCAAGATATTACAGAGCATGTAAAATTAGATAATATGAGAAAAGAATTTGTTGCAGATGTATCACATGAATTAAAAACCCCAATTACTTCTATAATGGGTTATGCAGACACATTACTTGAAGGGGAATATGATGAAGTAACAAAAAATAAGTTTTTAAATGTTATTGCATCAGAAGCTAGAAGAATGGCAAAATTGGTTACAGATTTATTATCATTATCAAGATATGATAATAATACTGTAAAAGTGGAAAAAACAGAGTTTGATTTAGGAGAACTTGTTAAAAAGTGTCAAGAAAAATTAGAAATTGAAATTAATAAAAAACATCATAAAGTTGAAAATTTGGTTACAGCAAATGTTCCATTAGTATATGCAGATAAATCTGGAATTGAAAGAGTTATATTAAATATCTTATCTAATAGTATTAAATATACAAAAGAAAATGGAAACATAAAAATATATGTTGGTTTTGTATATAATGATGCATATATTAAGATAATAGATAATGGTATTGGAATTCCAGAAGAAGATTTATCTAGAATATTTGAAAGATTTTATAGAGTTGATAAAGCTCGTAGCCGTGAACTTGGAGGTACAGGTTTAGGATTATCTATTGCAAAAGAAATATTAGATCAAAATAACGGAAGCATAGATATTAAGAGTGAACTTGGAAAAGGAACAGAAGTTGTAGTTAGAGTACCAACTAAAAAATAGAAAGGAAGTTCTTTAAGAAATGGAAGAAAAAAGTAAAGCAAAAGATATTTTAGAATGGGTTTATTGTATTTTAATAGCAGTTGTTATAGTACTAATAATTAAAAGTTTTATAGGTGTGCCAACTGTTGTTAAGCAAGCATCAATGTATCCAACACTAAAGCAAAACGAAAGACTATGGCTAAATAGATGGGGAGCTACATTTAATAAAATGCCTAAAAGAGGTGATGTAATTACTTTTGAAGCACCAAACACAAAAAAAGGAACAAGCTCTTTAGATATTAATCATATAGATTTCTCAAATCCTATTGCACCATATGAATATAAGCCTGAAAATATTTTTGCTAAATTTACATATAATGTTTTAGAAATAGGAAAGGTAAGTTATATAAAAAGAGTTATAGGTTTACCTGGAGAACATGTAGAAATTAAAGAGGGGGCTGTTTATATAAATGGTGAGAAGTTACAAGAAGATTATTTACAAGAATATGTTGTAACAGAACCAGTTGGAGGATTGTATATAGATATAGTGGTTCCAGATAATTGTGTATATGTTTTAGGAGATAACAGACCTGAATCAAAAGATAGTAGAGTTTTTGGATGTATTCCAGTAGAAAGAATTGAAAGCAAAGCAGCGTTTAGATTTTGGCCTTTAAACAAAATAGGAGCACTTGTTGCAAAATAAAAAAACATTGGTGGTGAAATTGTGGGTTTTAAAGATATTATAGGTAACGAAAAAGCAAAAGATATTTTAATAAAATCTTTAAAAAATAATACAGTTTTACATAGTTATATGTTTATTGGAAACGAAGGGATTGGGAAAAAGTTAATTGCTAATGAATTTGCAAAAATGGTTTTGTGTGAAGAGTTTAATTCACAAAATTTAACTGAATGTGGAAAGTGTAAATCATGTATTGAATTTAATAGTAATAATAATCCAGATTTTGTTTATATTGAACCTGATGGCAAGGTTATAAAAATTGATCAAATAAGATTAATGCAAAATAAAATACTTGAAAAACCAATTACTTCAACTAAAAAAGTATATATAATTGATAATGCAGATTTAATGACAAAAGAGGCTCAAAATTGTTTATTAAAAACACTTGAAGAGCCACCTGAATATATTGTTATTATTCTTATAGTTAGTAATGAAAGCAAAATGCTAACAACAATTAAATCTAGGTGTATGAAAATTCAATTTCAAAAAATTGAAGATAATATATTAAGAAAGTATTTGATAGATAATAGCGGAATGGAAAATATTAACTCAAGTATACTTAAATTATGTGATGGAAGTATTGGAAAAGCACTTAAGATAAAAGACAAGTTATCAGAATATAACAATGTATCTGAAATAATAAATAATATTATAAATAATAAATCTGTTATAAGTGTTATAAATTCTGCAGATATTTTATATAAAAGCAAAGATGATATATTTGATTATTTAGAATATATAAATGTTATATTGTATGAATATTCAAAAAAGAATGTGGATTCTTGTTTAAAATATATAAATTCTATAAAAGTTTTAGAAGAAGTAAAACAGCGTTTACTTGCAAACAGTAATTATGATATGTGTATTGACAGATTGATTTTCAATATATGGGAGGAGATTAATGAAAAAAATAGTAGGAGTTAGGTTTAAAAAGCCTGGGAAAATATACTTTTTCGATCCTGAGAATTTAGATATAAAAATGGAGGATAAAGTTATTGTTGAAACAGCAATGGGCGAAGAAATTGGAGAAGTGGTAATAGCAAACAGAGAATTACCTGAAGAACAGATAACAAATCCATTAAAAAGAGTTGTAAGAATTGCAACTTCACGAGATTTAAAAAACATGGAAATGTATAGGGCAAAAGAACCTGAAGCATTAAAAATATGTGAAGAAAAAATTAAAAAACATAATTTAGATATGAAATTAACTGGAGTTGAATATAAATTTGATGGAAGCAAAATTCTTTTTTACTTTACTGCTGATGGAAGAATTGACTTTAGAGAATTGGTTAAAGAATTAGCAAGTATTTTTAAAACAAGAATTGAATTGAGACAAATAGGAGTTAGAGACGAAGTTAGAAGAATTGGCGGAAATGGTGTTTGTGGAAGAGAATTATGTTGCTGTTCATTTTTAGGAAACTTTGAAACTGTATCTATAAAAATGGCAAAAGAGCAAAACATAGCGTTAAATCCATCAAAAATTTCTGGAAATTGTGGACGTTTAATGTGTTGCTTAAAATATGAACAAGAAGCATATGAAGACAAATTAAAACATCTTCCTAAAATAGGAGCAATTGTAAAAACAGAAGAAGGTGAAGGTGTTGTTGATAATGTTGAAATCTTAAAAGAAATAGTAAAAGTTAAATTTAAAGATGGAGATGAGTATTATTATAAAAAATATCCTTCTAAAGATATAAAGATTATTAGAAATGTTTCTAATGAACAAATAAATCCAGAAGAAGCTGAAAATATGAAAGAACTTGAAGAATTGGAAAAGTTAGAAAAAATGGATACTAAAAATAGCGAAGATGAAATTTGATCAAGTTAGAATGTTTAAAAGCGTAAAAGCAAAAATAATAATATTGAAAGGTGGTGAATATAAAATGGCTTACAAAATTACAGAAAAATGTATTTCATGCGGAGCTTGTGCAGCTGAATGTCCAGTAGGATGTATTTCACAAGGTGAAGAAAGATTTGAAATTAATAAAGATATGTGTATAGGATGCGGAACTTGTGCAGGAGTTTGTCCTGTAGGAGCACCAGAGGAAGATAACGATTAATTTGAAATTATGAAAAAGCATATGATATATTTAAATACATAAAGAAAAATGCGAGCATAAGTGCTCGCATTTTTTATACTTTTAGGGACACGCACCAAAAGTTTTTTCATTTGGTAACGTGTCCCAAAAAAAATTATTCTTTATTTGTCATTGCTTCTAAATCTAACAATTCTTGCCATCTTTTATCAACTTCATCTTGGAATTCTTTAATCATCCATTCATTTCCTGGTTTAAACATGTGTTTAAAACGTCTTTGAGGGCGTAGGAATTCTTCAATTGGTTTTTTGTTAGCTGGTTTGTAATTAATAACATATCTACCATCAATTACTTCATATAAAGGCCAGTAACATGTTTCAACAGCAAGTTTATTTAATTCCATCATATCTTCTGTTGCATAACCCCAACCTCTTGGACATGGAGCAAGTACATTTAAAAATGCTGGTCCTTTTGTATAAATTGCCTTTTCAGATTTTTCATATAAATCTTTAAAGTTATTAATAGCAATACTTTGAGCAACATATGGGATATGGTGTCCAACCATAATTTTTGTTAAATCTTTTCTAGATTGCATTTTTCCTGGAATAACCTTTCCAGCAGGACTTGTTGTTGTGTCTGCAAATTTAGGTGTTGCACTAGAACGTTGAATACCTGTGTTCATATATGCACCATTATCATAGCAAACATATACCATATCAGTTCCTCTTTCCATAGCACCAGATAAACTTTGAAGTCCTATATCATATGTTCCACCATCTCCACCAAAAGTGATGAATTTTGTTTCACCATCAGCTGGTAATTTTCCTTGTTTTTTAAGTGATTTATAAGCTGCTTCAACACCAGATGTATTTGCAGCAGCACATTCAAATGCTGTATGTATAAATGAATCTGTCCAAGATGTATATGGATAAATAAATGTAGAAACTTCCATACATCCTGTTGCACATGATACAACAGCATGGTCTTCATTTTTTAGTGCTCTTAGAACAGTTCTTCCAACTACAGGAGCACCACAACCAGCACACATTCTATGTCCAGCTGTAAATCTAGCTGGTTTAGTAGCCATTATTTCTTTTAAATTATATGCCATTTTAAAAATCTCCTTCCATTTACATTTTGGGGACGCGCCCCTAAATGTAAAAATTATTTTCTAAGTCCTAAATATCTGTAGAAGTCATTTGTTCCACCATTTTTTGCAATTTCTGTTAAATCTTCGTAAACACTTTCAATATCAGTTGATGTTGTATCACGTCCACCAATACCATAAACATAGTTTACAACAGGAATATTTGCTTTATTTACAAACATTGCAGATGTAACATCTTCGAATAATGCTCCACCAGCTCCATTTAAAGAATCGGCTTTATCTAAAACAGCAACTGCTTTTAAATGTGATAATGCTTTTGCAATTTCTTCAGCAGGGAATGGTCTAAACATACGAATTTTTAATAGACCTGCTTTAATTCCTTTGCTACGAAGTTCATCAACAACGTATTTTGTAGTTCCAGCTGTTGAGTTCATACAAACAATAGCAATTTCGCTATCTGCTAGTTTATATTCTTCAAAGAAAGAGTATTTTCTTCCTGTTAGTTTTTCAAAATCTTCAGCAACTTCAGCAATAACTTTTTTAGCATTTCTCATTGCTTCAGCTTGTTGATATTTATGTTCAAATAAGTGAGCTTGTAAATCTAAAGGTCCAATTGCAATTGGCTCGTCTCTGTTTAATAAGTAGTGTTCTGGTTTGTATTCACCAACAAATGCTTTAACTTTATCATCTTCTAATAATTCAATATTTTCAATTGAGTGAGATGTAATAAATCCATCTTGACATACCATTAAAGGTAGTAAAACGTCTTTATGCTCGGCAATTCTGTGTGCCATTAAAATATTATCATAAGCTTCTTGGTTGTTTTCACTAAATAGCATTATCCATCCAGCGTCTCTAACACCCATTGCATCTGAGTGATCATTGTGTATATTTAATGGTCCAGATACAGCACGGTTTACCAAAGACATAACAATTGGTAAACGTAGGGAAGAGGCAATATAAATTTGCTCCCACATAAATGAAAGACCATTTGCAGATGTAGCTGTCATAGCTCTTGCACCTGCAGCTTCTGCACCAATACATGCAGTCATAGCGCTGTGTTCACTTTCAACTGCAACAAATTCTGTATCAACTTCTCCATTACTAACAAAAGTTGAAAAATATTGAGGTATTTCTGTAGATGGAGTTATAGGAAAGGCTGCAACAACATCAGGATTGATTTGTTTCATTGCAATAGCAGCAGCTTCATTACCACTTAAACGTTCTCTAATTCCCATTATTCATTTTCCTCCTTCATCTCTATTGCACCGAAAGGGCATACTTTTGCGCATATACCGCAACCTTTACAATAATCATAATTAAAATCTTCTCTTTTTTGTTCACAATTTACTGGAATTGCATCATCTGGGCAAACAGGAAAGCATAATCCACATTGTTTACACTTTTCACTATTAAATACTGGTTTCATACTTCTCCAATCACCAGTTTTGAACTCACGCGCATTGCCAGCAGTATAAATTGTACCACCAATAGTCATTCCGCTAACAGGTGTATTTTTATCTATATTTGTCATTGTAATTCTCCTTTCTTGTTATTGGGGACGGTTCTGTTTTGCAGATTTTCTGCAATTAGGGACACCCCTTAAAACTATATATTTTTCTTTTTAAAGACATGTTACTAAAAAAATTAATCTATTTTTGTTACTTGTTCTAATGCAAGTTTTATAGCTTTCATATTTCCTTCGATAACTTCAGGTTTTTTAGCAAATTTGTGTTTAAAAGAACCTTCCATATCGTTTATAAAATCTTCATCATTCATAATTCCACTAACTTTTACAATGGCTGCAAGCATTGGCGTATTTGGAAAATATTTACCAAGTGCTTCTATAGAAACTTTTCTAGCGTCTATAGTATAAATGCCTCCTTTGTAACCTTTTAATTTTGATTTTAGTTCATCTCCAGATTTTGTTGAATTAATAACTATTGCGCCAGTTTCTTTTAATCCTGCTGTAACATCAACAGCGTCTAATAAACTGTCATCAACAACAACAACAAAGTCTGGTTCATAAATATTACTGTGAATAGTAATAGGTGTGCTGCTAATTCGGTTGTATGCTGTAATTGGAGCTCCCATTCTTTCTGGACCATATTCGGGGAAACCTTGAATATATTTACCAGTATTGAAAGCTGCATCTGCAAGTAAAAGTGAAGCTGTTTTAGCACCTTGACCACCTCTACCATGCCATCTGATTTCAATTAAATCATTCATGTAATATTACCTCCTTAAATAGATTTACAGGTTTAGTATATGGCTAAATGGGAAGAATGTCAATTGAAAAATATAAAAAAGAAAACAATAAGGTGTAGTGCTATATTAAGTCTGATAATATACAAAATAAATTAGGTATAATTTTTATAATTGCAGGAAGTCAATATTAGTTGTTTGTTTGCTAATAGCAATAATATCTGGTGTATTATTTAAATTTTAAAATAAAAAAAAGTTTTGTTGGTGTAAGTGATCACCAGCAAAACTCTTTTTATTTTCCAATAAACATTTGTACATATATTTTCCCGTATTTAGGGCTACTAACAACAGCTAATCCGGTATAATTGTAACTACTGTTTAAAATATTTGCTCTATGCCCGTGGAGAATTCATCCATGCATTAACAGCACCAGAGTTACTAGAATTTCCAGCCAAATTTTCTCCGGCAGATTTATACGTAATACCAAAATTTTTAAGCATATTAAAAGGTGTTCCATATGTTGGAGATTCGTGAGCAAAGTAGTTATTATTAACTAAGTCTTGAGCTTTTATTCTTGCAACACGTTGAACTTCGCTATCAATTTTAAGACTAGGCAATCCGTTTTTATTTCGTTCTTGGTTTATTAAATTAAAAGTTTCTAGTTCATCAGTAGTAAGCGAAGCTGTATTTGATGTTGTTCCACCGGATCCACTAGAGGAAGAATTAGAATTTCCGCCAGAATTATTGCTAGATCCTGTATTTGGATAAATTGGCTTAATATATTTTTGGCTTACAGCACCAACATAATCTCCTGGGGTTTGAATAATATACCAACTTCCAACACCAGCAAATACTCTAACATATTCATCTTTGTTAACAGTGGTAACAACCGAATAAGCTGTACCGGGGCCACTTCGAACATTTAATTTGCTAGCAGTTACTAATCCAGTTGTGAAATTAAGATTATAATAATGCTGCATTCCAAAAGATTTTGTACATATAAAAATAAAAACTAAACAACTGATTACAGATGTTAAAATAATTATTTTTCTTTTATCTAATTTTAAAAATTTCATAAAATCCCTCCGTTTTATAAAGTTTATTCTTTACAAATGTGAAATATTACATAGATAAAAAGTGTCTAAAATTTGCAACATATATTTCAATTCTTGATTTGGAATTTTCTATTGCCAATTTTCGACAAATTATGATAATATGTTTTATGAAGAATAAAATGTTAATAAATGGAGGGAAAAATGGCAAAGGTTAAAAAAAGAAAAAGTACAATTAATTTAAATTTATTTACGTTAATACTTTTAATAATAGCAATAGTGTTAGCAACAAAAATTATAATAAATGCTAAAAATAAAAATAATAATTCATCAGCGAATAATGGAGTAGCTCAGACTTCAAATAGTAAGGAACAACAGGAAACTGTATCAACTGCAACACTTGTAATGGTGGGAGATAATTTAATACATAGCAGTATTTATAAGGATGCAAATAGATTAGCTGGTGGAAAAGGTTATGATTTTAAACCAATAATTGAATATGTAAAAGACGCTATTCAAGGTTATGATTTAAAATATTATAATCAAGAAACAGTACTTGGAGGAACTCAGTTAGGAGTATCTGATTATCCAACATTCAATTCTCCACAGGAAGCAGGAGATGCAATGTTAGATGCTGGATTTAATTTAGTAAGTTTAGCAACAAATCATACAATGGATAGAGGAGAAAAAGCAATTTTAAGTTCGGTAAAATATTGGAAAGAGCATGAAGATAAAGCATTAGCGGTTGGAAGTTATTCTTCAGAAGAAGAAAGAAATAAAGTACAAATTCGATCTATAAATGGAATTAGCTATACTATGCTAAATTATACATATGGAACAAATGGAATCAATGTACCAAAAGGAAAAGAATACTTGTGTAATGTATGGCCAACAGATTTAAATATTAATGATCCATCAAGAGATACTAAATATCAAAATTATAAGGCACAAGTAAAAAAAGATATAGATGCAGTAAGAGACAAAGTTGATGTGTTAATAGTTGCAATGCACTGGGGAGTTGAATATACACATGAACCAACAGCTTATGAAAAAGATATGGCAAAATTTTTAGCTGACAATGGAGTAAATATAATTATTGGAGCACACCCACATGTAATTCAGCCTGTAGAGTGGATTGGGGATACTATAGTTTTTTATTCACTAGGAAATTTTGTGTCTGCACAATTACAAGATCAAAACTATAATAAAATGGTTGGGTTAATGAGTTCACTAAAAATTACTAAAATCGCCAAAGGTGATGATGTAAAAATTGAAATTAGTGATGTAAAAAATGAATTGATTTTTACATATTACAATAAAAAATCATGGAGAAATTTCAAAGTTATTCCTTTTAGTAACGAACATATTAGTGAGTATTTAACAAATTATAAAAGTGTATATGAAACATATAAAAAGGTAGTTCAAAAGATGGATAGCAACATGTACGTTGTACCAGCTTATGGAATGTAATAAAAGTTGGTAAAAGAGACGGTTCTTTTTATTAACTTTGTAATGCGAATAATATTGAAAAATGTCGAATGAGAAATATTGAATTTTCATTCGACTTTTTTTGCACAAATTTGCAAGAAATTTTTAGTAAAAGGAACTGTCCCTTTTACTAAAATTGTGTTGAAAATAATGTTTTTTTATGATATAATACTGCAAGTTATATTTTATTATATATAAAGAAGGAGGGAGATATTCAAATGGCAAAAAAAGTAGCATTTATTTCACTTGGATGCAAAGTTAATCAATACGAAACAAATGCAATGGCACAAGAGTTTATAAAATGTGGATATGAAGTGGTTAATCATGAAGAAAAAGCTGATGTTTATGTTGTTAATACTTGTACTGTAACTAATATAGCAGATAGAAAATCAAGACAAATGTTAAGAAGAGTTAAAGAAATTAATCCAAAGGCGATTCTTGTTGCATGTGGATGTTATGTTCAAGTTGGAAAAGAAGAGCTAAGTAAAATGGATGAAATAGATTTAACAATTGGAAATAACGAGAAAAAAGATATTGTTGAACTTGTTGAAAAATGCGTAGACAATAGTAAATGTTCTTATGTTTCAGATGTAATGCAACAAAAGGATTTTGTTGAGTTTGGTCCAACAACATACACTGAAAAAACAAGAGCTGTTATAAAAGTGCAAGATGGATGCGATAGATTTTGTTCATATTGTATAATTCCGTATGCGCGTGGAAGAGTAAGAAGTAGAAAGCTTGAAAATGTAATAACAGAGGCAAAGCAAATTGTGCAAAAGGGGTACAAAGAAATAATAATTACAGGAATACATGTTGCCTCTTATGGAAAAGATTTTAAAGAAGATATCGGATTAATAGATTTATTAGAAGAATTAAATAAAATTGAAGGTCTAAAACGTATTCGTTTAAGCTCAATAGAGCCTAAAATAATTACAAAGGAATTTGTAGATAGATTATCAAAATTGGATAAAATATGTGATCATTTCCATTTATCATTACAAAGTGGATGTGATGAAACATTAAAAAGAATGAATAGAAGATATACAACAGAGGAATTTGAGGAGGGAACAAAGCTGTTAAGAGAAAAATATCCAAATGCAGCATTAACAACAGATGTTATAGTTGGATTTCCAGGTGAAACAGATGAAGAGTTTAGCAAAACTTATGAATTTTTAAAAAGAATTAAATTTTATAAAATGCATGTTTTTAAATATTCACAAAGAAAAGGAACTAAAGCAGAAGTTATGCCAAATCAAATTGATGGAAATATAAAAGAGCAAAGAAGTAAGAAGTTAATAGAGCTTTCAGATGAAAATGAAGAATGGTATAACAATCAATATATTGGAAAAAATGTAGAAGTTTTGTTTGAAGAAAAAGATGAAAAATACTTTAAAGGACATACCACAAATTATATTGAAGTTTTTGCAGAAGCGGATGAAGATTTAGAAAACACTATTGCAAAAGTAAAAATTACAGCAGCAGAAAAGAACAAATTAATGGGAAATATTATTAATGAATTATAAATCAAATCTTATTGCAAATTAAATTTCAATACTATATAATAAAAAAAGATTTTACTAATACTAAAAAGAAGGGGATAAAATGGAAACTATAAATTTAAAAGATACATATTTAAAATTTTTTGAGAGCAAAGGACATAAGATAATTCCAAGTGCACCAATCATTCCAGAAAATGATCCAACAGTTTTATTTAATGTTGCTGGAATGCAACCATTAGTGCCATATTTAAAAGGTGAACCACATCCAGAAGGAACACGCTTAACAGATGTTCAAAAATGTTTTAGAACAAATGATTTAGATGAAGTTGGAGACAAAACTCATCACACTTTTTTTGAAATGCTAGGAAACTGGTCATTGGGAGATTATTTTAAAGAAGAGTCGATAAAATGGAGTTTTGAATTTTTAACAAAAGCTCTAAACATACCAATTGAAAGACTAGCTATAACTGTATTTAAAGGAAATGATATGATTCCAGCTGATACAGAAGCAGCTAAAATTTGGATGGAACAAGGAATTCCTGAAGAAAGAATTGCATATCTTGGTGAAGATGACAACTGGTGGCCAAATATGGAAGCAACAGGGCCATGTGGGTCTGATACAGAAATCTTTTATTGGAGAAGCACAGAAGCTATTCCTGAAAAATTTGATCCAGAAGATGATAATTGGGTAGAGATTTGGAACAATGTGTTTATGCAATATATGCATAATCCAGATGGAACATTTACAGAATTAGCAAGCAAAAACATTGATACTGGAATGGGTGTTGAAAGAGTAACAGCAATACTTGAAGGTAAAACAGATAATTATAAATCATCAATTTGGACAAATATTATCAAAAAGATTGAAGAAGTTTCTGGTAAAAACTATGATGATGAAAAATACACAAAATATATAAGAATTATTGCAGATCACATCAGAGCAGTTGTTATGATTTTAGGTGATGATGCAAAAATTATGCCATCAAATAAAGATCAAGGATATATTTTAAGAAGATTAATCAGAAGAATGATTAGATTTGCAAGAAAAATTGATATTAATATTGATTCTAATTGGGAACAAGAATTAGCAAATATTGTTATTAATGAATATAAACAAT
>R27__coassemble_1276_pt1 | contig 12024 bp, 9 predicted proteins | sample R27__metabat2_low_PE_056 | metagenome-assembled genome bin R27
AATATTCTCTGTATTAATTTGAATAAACTCTTGGTGTGGATGTTTTCTTCCACCTTGTGGTGGTACAGATGCAACTGTTCCCTCAACAATTTTTAATAATGCTTGTTGAACTCCTTCTCCGCTTACATCTCTTGTAATTGAAGGATTTTCAGATTTTCTTGTAATCTTATCAATTTCATCTATATATATAATTCCTTTTTCTGCTTTTGAAACATCATAATCAGCAGCCTGAATAAGTTTTAGCAAAATATTTTCAACATCTTCTCCAACATATCCTGCTTCTGTTAATGTTGTTGCATCCGCAATTGCAAAAGGAACATTTAATACTCTGGCCAATGTTTGAGCTAAAAGTGTTTTCCCACATCCTGTAGGTCCAAGCAATAATATATTACTTTTCTTTATTTCAACATCTTCGTCTTTGTTAGATTTTTTTTCTGTTTCATTATTAATTCTTTTATAGTGGTTATATACAGCAACTGATAAAGTTTTTTTAGCATTTTCTTGCCCAATTACATACTCGTCTAGCACTTTTTTTATTTCCGCTGGAGTTGGTAATTTTGCTTCTTCATTTAATGTATATGCTAATTCCTGTTCTTCACCATATAAATCCTCTTCTATAATTCCTGTGCAAACTTTTATACATTCATCACAAATATATACGCCAGGACCAGCAATTATTCTTTGAACTTGCTCTTGAGCTTTACCACAGAATGAACATCTAACATTTTTAATTTGATTATTATTTGGCATATAAATCTCCTTTAATTATTTTATATTCTTTTGTCCATTATTCCATCTATTAATCCATATTTTAAAGCTTCTTCAGCTGTCATATAATTGTCTCTTTCAGTATCTCTATTAATAACTTCAAGTGGTTGACCTGTTTTTTCGCTTAATAATTTATTTAACTTTTCACGTGTTTTAACCATATGATCAGCATGTATTTTAATTTCAGTTGTTTGGCCAGATAGCCCTCCACCTGCGATTAATGGTTGATGTATTAAAATTTCAGCGTTTGGTGTTGCATAACGTTTACCTTTTTCACCAGAAGCTAATAATACAGCTCCCATACTTGCAGCCATTCCTATACAAATTGTAGAAACTGGACATTTGATATAATTCATTGTATCTACTATTCCCATACCATCTGTAATAGAACCTCCAGGGCTATTTATATATAAACAAATTTCTTTATCTGGATCTTCTGATTCCAAAAATAATAATTGAGCTATTACTAAGCTTGCAGATGTTGGATTAACATCCTCACCTAAAAATATTATTCTATCTTTTAATAATCTTGAGAAGATATCAAAAGATCTTTCTCCTCTTGATGTTTGTTCTATAACATATGGAACTAAACTATTTTTTTCTAACATATTATAACCTCCTAAATCTTCTGTTTTGAGTTACTTTTTAAATTAATTATTAACTAATTATATTTTTTATAAACATAAATTGTGCATATTATATTTTATATAATAAAGATACACACTTGCATTTTATAATACTTGATATTTTTTTTCAATAGTTTTACAGAACATTTTTACATTTTGGCATTTCAGGAACATTCCTTAAAATGTAATTTTTTAAGGAACATGTTTCCAAAATGAAAAAGCTAGGAACATTTTATACAGCACCTAACTTTTTACATTTATTTTTTATTTTATTTTTGCGTTATCTACTATGAATTTTACTGCTTTTTCAGCTTTCATGCTATCTTTTATGTAATTAACTAATTGTTCATTTTTCATTAATTCTTCAGCTTCTTTACCATAGTTTTTAGCCATTTCGCTTACTTTTTCTTCAATTTCATCGATGCTAGCTTCTAATTTTTCAGCTTCTACAACAGCTTCTAATACTAATCTGCTTTTTACTTGTTTTTTAGCTTGTTCTTCAAATTCTTTTCTCATATCTGCTTCAGTTTTTCCAATCATTTGAAGATATGATTTCATATCTAAACCTTGGTAAGATAATCTTGTTTCAATATCTTTTACCATGTTGTCAATTTCTGTTTCAATCATTCCTGATGGAATGTCGATTTCTGTAGCATCACAAACAGCTTGAATAGCTTTATCTTCAGTTTCATATTTAGCTTTGTTTGCGTTTTCTTCTTCCAATTTTTCTTTAATGCTGTCTTTTAATTCTTTAATAGTATCAAATTCACTAACATCTTTAGCAAATTCATCATCTAATTCAGGTAATTCTTTTCTTTTAATTTCATGTAATTTAACTTTGAATGTAGCATCTTTTCCAGCTAATTCTTTAGAGAAGTATTCTTCTGGGAATTTAACATTGATATCTTTTTCTTCCCCTATTTTCATACCAACTACTTGATCTTCAAATCCAGGGATGAATGTTTTGCTTCCAATTTCTAATTCGTGTTTTTCAGCTTTTCCACCTTCAAATGGAACACCATCAACAAATCCTTCAAAATCGATAACAGCGATATCTTTTTCAGCTACTGGTTCATCTTCAATACTTATTAATCTTGAATTTCTGTTAGCCATTTGTTCTAATTCTTTTTGAATATCTTCGTCTGTTACTTTATATTCAATTTTTTCTACAGCAACACCTTTGTATTTTCCAAGTTTAACTTCTGGTTTAACTTGTACAACTGCTGTAAATACTAATTCTTTACCTTTTCCAATTTCTACTATATCTATATTTGGTTTGCTAACTATTTCTAAATTTTGTTCTTTAACTTCTTTTTCAAATATTTCAGGAACTATTTCGTTGAAAGTATCCTCATAAAAGATTTCAGAACCATATGTTTTTTCAACTAATTTCATAGGTGCTTTACCTTTTCTGAATCCTGGTATATTGAAATATTTAGCTGTTTTTGAATAAACTTTTTTCATTCCTTCATCAAAAACTTCAGCTGGAATATTGAATGTTAATTTTAATTCATTTGTATTTTCTGTTTTTTCTACTTTCATACTCATTTTTATATTCTTCCTTTCAATTTCTGTATTATGTTGCCTTTATAAGCAACTAGCTTTCTTATTATATCATAAATTGGAAATATTGCAATAGTTTGGTGGAAATTTTTGCTAATAATATAAAAAGACCTGGTTAAAATAAACCAGGTCTGTGGAGTTGCTCTTTATGGTGAGCCCACCACTATCTACTGTTCTCACTACTCTACTTGCATTGTATATTTATTTATGCTATAATTATAAGCAACATGGCTAAAGCCATTAATTGATAAAGCCTATACTCTGTATTAGAGTCAACCATTTTAAGGAGGGTATTATAAAAATGAATAAGCAGATTTTCGAAGAAGCAGCTTTGCTTAAGGAAGTTGATGCTGCCTATGAAGCCGAAAAACGTGCATTTAAACGAATTCAAGGAAATCCTAATGCCGCTGCCGCCGACGTTCTTGCTCATTTAAGGGCAGATGTAGAATTCAACGAAAAGAAGAATGAGTATCAAAAAATCACTGGTAAAGCATACTCTCCACCAGGGTTTAGGGAAAAATTAAAAAGACTTGGTTAATAACCAAGTCTTTTTTGTATTAAAATACTTTTACTAATTTAAAATCTAAATAATCTGCACTAATTAGATGAAAGTTTATTCCTCCAACTTCACCTTCAATTGCATCTTTATGTGAATTACCATGTAAATGTCCATAATAACAATCTTTTATTCCATTTTCTTTTAATGTATTATAAAACTCTAAATATCTGCCATCTTCAATATTTCTTGAAACAATTGGAGGATAATGTATAAATGCTATTATTTGTTTATCACTTCCATAAGTATCTATTGCGTTTTTAATTGAAAGCTTTAATCTTTCATTCTCTCTATTTATCATTTTCTTGCTTTCATCTGTTTCGTTAAAAGCCCAACCTCGTGTTCCAACAATTATTTTATCCTCAACTAAATATGAATTATTATATAGAAAATCTATATTTTCAAAATTATTTTCTTTAACAAATTCTCTCATTTTCGTTAAAGTTGTCCACCAATAATCGTGATTTCCCTTTAATAAAATCTTTTTACCAGGAAGATTATTTAAGTACTCAAAATCAAGCTTTGCATCTTCAATATATGTAGCCCATGAAAAGTCACCAGGAAGAATAACTGTATCTTCTGGTTTTACTTTTTCTAACCAATCTTTTTTAATTTTTTCTGCATGATTATCCCAATTGTTTCCAAAAATATCCATTGGTTTATCTGTTTGAAATGATAAGTGTAAATCGGCAATAACCCAAATTGACATTTTTATTCCTCCTTTCTATTTATATTAGTAAAATGGACTGTTCCTTTTACTAACTTTCTCCCAATTTTAAATTAGGAATTGCATTTAAATATAAGTCTGAAGTTTGTCCATTTATGAAATTATAATATCCTGCACATGCAATCATTGCTGCATTATCTGTGCATAAAATTGGTTCTGGATAATATATTTTCATGTCATGTGTTTCTTCTAATTCTAAAAATTTTTCTCTAATATAACTATTAGCTGAAACTCCTCCTGCTAAAGCTATTTTGTTTACACCAAGTTCTTCTGCTGCTTTTAAAGTGTTTTCTATTAAAACTTCTGTAACTGTTTTTTCAAAGCTTGCGCATAAATCAGCTTTATTAACGTCTGGATTTTTATGGTGTAAATTTATAATTGCAGTTTTTATTCCACTAAAACTAAAATCTAAATTTTCAAAATGAGTTTTAGGTAATTGAATATTAGGCTCTCCTTCTTTTGCTAGCTTGTCTATTTTAGGTCCTCCTGGATACCCTAATCCTACAACTCTTGCTACTTTATCAAATGCTTCACCTATAGCATCATCTCTTGTTTTTCCTAATATTTCAAACTCTTTATAACTTTTAATATGTACTAAATGCGTATGTCCACCTGATATTATTAAGCATAAGAAAGGTGGTTCTAAATCTTTATGTGTTATATAATTTGCTGCAATATGTCCTTCTATATGATTTGTTGCAATAAGTGGCTTATTTAATGTGTAACTTAATGCTTTAGCATATGAAACACCTACTAACAATGCCCCAACTAAGCCTGGACCATATGTGCATGCAATTGCATCTATATCTTCAAAATCTATACCTGCTTGTTTTAAAGCTTCTTTTGTAACTTCAGAAATAGCCTCAACATGGTTTCTTGAAGCTATTTCTGGAACTACGCCGCCATATTGTTCATGTATTTTAATTTGTGAATTAATTACATTTGATAAAACCTCTCTACCATTTTTAACAACAGCAACAGATGTTTCATCACAACTTGATTCAATTCCCAAAACTATCATGTCCTTCATTTATTTCTCCTTTCTTTTGAGATTCTTTGAGTTACGAACTTAATGCAACTAATTTTGGCATGTGTTTTCCATAATAAATACAGCTGCTTTTGGTTCGTGTCCCCAAAAACATCTTAAATTACTAAATCAACTCCAAATATTTTTGCAATTATTGTTAATAATCCTCTTGAAACGCCACTAATTGCTGGACTTATAACAAGTCCTGCAATTCCTGTTACCCAAATAATTACAAATACAATATAAAAAATCATTTCATTTCTTTCAAACCAATTTCTAGCATTATATGGTAGAATACTTTTTATTATTTTTGATCCATCAAGAGGTGGAAGTGGAATTAAATTAAATATTCCAAGACCAACATTTATTAAAATCACTTCAAACAAAAATGTAACAATTAATCCATATCCATTTCTATCTATATTACTAAACCAGTTAAATTTAAACATTAACATCATAATTATAGATCCAATTATTGCTAAAACAAAATTCATTAATGGGCCTGCGAGAGAAACAATTGCTTCCCCTTTAGTCATTGATACTTTTCTATTAAATTTTACCGGATTTATTTGAACAGGTTTTCCCCATCCAAAACCTGCAACAATTAATAATGCAAATCCAACAAAATCTATATGTGCAAATGGATTAAGTGTTAGTCTTCCCTGCATTCTTGGTGTATCATCTCCAAGTTTGTCTGCTGCAAATGCATGTGCAAATTCGTGAAATGTTATAGCAATCAAAATTGCTGGTAAAGTTACTAATGTAACTAATAAGCCTTCTCGCGTATTTATTCTGGTTACCAAATTAGTAGCAAGAATAACTCCTAAAATTATATATATTATTCTTTTGTCAATATTAAACATATAAAAAATTCCTTTCGCTCTAGTAATCTTATATATTATACCACATTTGGTAAATTTATCAACATTTTTAAATACTTACTATAATATTTTTTTAATAAGCTTATGAAGTTTACTCACTCTTATTTTGATGCAAAAACAAGAGTGATAAAATCACTCTTGTTTTTGTTCTTATTAGCTGTTGTTATTTCCTTTTTCGTCTAAATCCTTTAAGTGTTCTTTCCACATTTTGCGAGCTTCTTCACCTGTAACATAAAGATTAGATATCAGCTTTTGAGCAAGTTTTTCAATAAAATCTTTATGTTTAAAAACTGCTTCAAGTGCCATTTGAGTTGCTTCATCAATAATCCTATTTCTTTCAATCTCGATGTGTCTTCTCATGATGTCTGAAATAGGTTCATCTCTTTTTAAAACCAAATTATTGCCTATTGAATCCGAAAAGCCAAATTCATAAATTAGCTCATCCACCAATTCTTTAGCTTTTTTCAAATCACTAAAAGCACCTTTATTAGGATTATACGGATAAATAAGCAATCTTTCGGCTTCTCTCCCAGCAATCAAACGAGCAATTTCGCATATGACAGCATGTCTATCCCTAATATGTTTATCGGATTCTTCAGTCCACGAATGCCTTGTGACACCATTATAGCCTACACCAGGAATCACAGTAACCATATCAAAAAGTCTAAAATTAGAATTTATTAATGTAAACATTGTATGTCCAGACTCGTGGTACGCTGTTCTTCTTATTTGATTTTCTCCCCTTCTTTCAAATACATCAAAAATCTTACTAAAGGCCTTCTTTACAAAGCTTTTTGAAATGAATTTTTGTTTTTCTCTTCTTGCAGAGGCAAATAAATACTCCAAATAATTGTAAAACTCTTTCAAATTCACATCCTTATCTACGCATCCCATAACTACAACACTTGAAAAATACGTCATTTGCTTGTTAATTTTAACATTGTAGATGCTAGAAAGCTCTTTTGCCATCAATTCATATATTTTTACCCTTTTTTCAAACTCATAAGGTAATTGTATATAATATTTCCAAAAGCTTTTAACATCTAATGTTTCAAACTGTTCTCTTTCCTTCCTGTCTTCAACAGTATATTCAATAACAAGCTTAAAGAACGTAATATTATATTGTTCTTTAATTTTTTTTGCATATCTGCTGAATATTTGTATTGCATATTCCAATGTGTTAGCATCATTAACTTTTAGAAAAAATATGACAGCTTGGTTTTTATAGTATTGGCATAATTTCAAAAAATTTTGAGCTATATCTTCCTCTTTTTTACACTCAGACAAAAATTCTTCGAAAATGTGAATTACTTTCAAAGAATCAATTCCAAGTTCTGCATTTATGTCCTGCTGAACAAACTGCTGCATAAATGTAGTTTTGCCACTTCCCTTTGGACCTATAATAATAATTCCTTCTCTGGATTCACACATCAGCATAGAATTGAAATCTTTCAAAGATTCTAAACTATAATATGCTTTTCCATCTGAAGTAAATTCTTCAAAATAGGTACTGTTTAATGAAATTGGCCTTCCAACATCCTTCTCAATCTCCCGGTCTTTCACTTGAAACACTCCTTTCGATTTATCAAAATAATGTATGTACACTGGTACTTGACCAGATTATTAAATTTTACGGCTATATAATATCATATTTTTTCGCTTTTTTCAAGTATTTCAGCTCACATTAGTTTTAATTTCATTTCTATATTTATAATATTCATTGACCAATGATTTGTATCCCATTGCTTTTAAATCTTCGTATTTCAATTTATAATTAGATTTGTTGTATTTTCCCGTTTTTATGTATCTTAAACACTCTTGCATATATAAATCAATTTCGTGTAGAGACTTAGTTGTATTAATAACTGGAAAATACCACAATTGCCATGTTAATTCGTTCTTATTTTCTTTCATATAAAACTTACGATTAAACTTTCTTATTACTGCAGAAATTGCTCTATTACTATCTGCATTATTTTTTAACATCCATCTACGTAACTTTCTACTAGCTCTTTTTATTTTTCCTTTTATCTTTTTCTTAGAAATTTCTGAAATATCAATTACTCCGTTTTGATAACTAAAACCAAGAAAATCCCATTTATCTGCTGGTTCAATAAACTGAATTTTATCCTGATTTAAACTTAGGCCTTTTTCAGATATCTTCTGTTGTAGCTTTTCCATATAATAATTAACTCTGTCTTTAGATGTGAAAAAGATTATATCATCTGAATATCGTGCATATAAAACATTTTCCTCTTTAAAAAACTCATCAACATCTTGTAAAAATATATTAGCAAGAAATGATGATATTGGAACTCCTGCCATAATTCCTTTTTCTTCCTCTATTATTACATTGTTAAAACAAACCCTTTTATCTATTAAAATATTTTTTACAAATTTATATAGTTCTGTATCATCTTGCAAGAAACTTTCTAATATAGGCAACAATAAATTAACATCTACACTATTAAAGTAGTTTTGTACATCAATTTTATATCCATACAAATCTTTTTGTTTTTGGTTTATGCACAATTTTTTTAATGCATCTTTAACAGTATATTTTTTTCGAAAAGAATAGCAGTTTTCACTATATTTACCATCATATTTCTTTGAAAATAAATATGTAATTACTTTTAAAATCATGTTTTCGTCATTGTTGAAATTATACACAACACGCTTTTTTGTTTTATTAATTTTATTTATTAAATGTTTTTCCGGAATTGAAAAAACATAAGTACCATTTACTATTTCATCTGCCACTTTTTTATATTTTTCATTTTCTATATAACCCTCAAGCTCCTCTATTTCTCTTTTGGAAATTGAGCATTGTTTTCTTTTAAACTCTAAATAGTCATTCCATGTTTTTTTTCTATTGATTTGGTCTATGATTGATTTCATTTTTCCACCTTTTATTACAAAATAAATAAGAGCCTTAGAAGAACGATTTGAAATCGATAAAATCGATACAGAACTGAACTAATATAAGTCACTTGCACAACTATAAATAATATTAGCTTCATTCCACCACAAGTGTGTATATAACACATCTTCTTTTGCTCTTATTGGTATATATATTACTATATTATGTAAAATATGTCAATGTATATAAGAAAAGCAAAATACTTTTGGGCATTTTGCTTTTCATCTCTTAACATATTTACGCTAATGGTTTCATTGTTGGGAATAATAATACATCTCTTATTGATGCAGAATCTGTTAATAGCATTATCATTCTATCTATACCTATTCCTAATCCACCTGTTGGAGGCATACCGTACTCTAAAGCTTGAACATAGTCTTCATCCATCATACCAGCTTCTTCATCTCCAGCTTCTCTTGCTTCAACTTGTTTTTTGAATCTTTCATATTGATCAATTGGATCATTTAATTCTGAGAATGCGTTTCCATATTCACGTCCACCAATAAATAATTCAAATCTTTCTGTCATACGTGGATCTGCTGCTTTTCTTTTAGCAAGTGGTGATATCTCAACAGGATATTCATATACAAATGTTGGTTGTATTAATGTTTCTTCAACATATTCTTCAAAGAATAAACTTATTACATCTCCTCTTGTTTCTTTTGTTGGATCTGGAATAACTATATTTCTTTCTTTAGCTAATGCAACTGCTTCTTCATCTGTTGTAATTTCATTAAAATCAATACCTGTAACCTCTTTAATAGCATCAACCATTGTAATTCTTTTCCATGCTGGTGTTAAGTCTATATCTTGACCTTGATATGTAATTTTAGTTGTTCCTAGAACCTCTTGAGCACATCTTGAGAAAATTTCTTCTGTTATATCCATCATATCGTGGAAATCCATATATGATGCATATAATTCCATAGATGTGAACTCTGGATTGTGTTTTAAATCCATACCTTCATTTCTAAACAATCTACCAATTTCAAATACTCTATCAAAACCACCAACAATTAATCTTTTTAAGTATAATTCAGGTGCAACTCTTAAATACATATCTATATCTAATGAATTATGATGTGTTATGAATGGACGCGCATTAGCACCTCCCATAATAGTATTTAATATAGGCGTTTCAACTTCTAAGAATCCTTTTTCGTCAAGTATTGCACGGATTTCTTTTATTATTTTACTTCTTGTTTCAAAACATTTTTTTACTTCAGGATTTACTATTAAATCTACATATCTTTGTCTATAACGTAAATCTGGATCTTTTAATCCATGGAATTTCTCTGGTAATGGACGTAATGATTTTGAAAGCAATGTTACTTCTTTAGCATGTACAGATATTTCTTCTGTTCTTGTTTTAAATACAAAACCAGTTATTCCTATAAAATCTCCAATATCGAATGTTTTAAATGCTTTGTAACTTTCTTCTCCTAAATCATTTATACTTACATAGCTTTGGATTCTTTCATCACAATCTTGTATTGTACAGAATGATGCTTTTCCCATTATTCTTTTTGCAATTATTCTTCCTGCAACTGTTACATCTTTTTCTGCAAATTCATCATAGTTTGCTTTTATTTCTCCAGCAGTATTTGTTCTATTAAATTTTGTTATTTGATATGGATCTTTTCCTTGTTCTTGTAGCTCTTTTAATTTTTCTCTTCTTACCATCATTAATTGGTTTAAATCTACTTCTTGTTCTTCACTATTATTTATTTCGTTTTCGCTCATAAACTATTTCCTCCTCTATAAACTCGAATTTACAACATTATACATTAAATTGGTTGAAAAGTAAATAGTTTTGAAAGCTTTTTATCCTGCCTTTCTTAATTCTTTAGCATGGTTCAAAGAAATATCTGTAATATCTCCACTAGCAATTCTTGCAATTTCTTGAACAACTTCATCTTCATTTAATAATTTTATATTGGTAACAGTTTTTTCATTTTTTACTTTTTTATTTATGAAGTAATTGAAATCGCCTTTTGCTGCTATACTTGGCTGATGAGTTACACATAGAACTTGATGTTTTTTAGAAATTATTTTTATTTTTTCTCCAACTGCTTTAGCAGCCTTTCCACTGATTCCAGTATCAATTTCATCAAATATTAAAACAGGTACTTTATCTGAATCTGCAAGTACTGTTTTTATTGCTAACATTATTCTTGAAATTTCTCCACCTGATGCTATTTTTATTAATGGTTTTGGTTCATCGCCTATGTTGGTTGTTATTAAAAATTCTATATCATCCAGACCATTTTCTGCATAATTTCCATTTTCGGCATATTCTATAAAAGTTTTGAATTTTGCATTTGGCATTTCTAAATCAGAAAGTTCTTTATTTATACTTTTGTTTAATACTTCAGCATATTTGGTTCTTAAAACATTCATTTTTCTACACAATTCCAACATTTGCTTTTCTATATTTTTCAACTGTTCCTTTAATTTATTATTATGTTCTTCACAATTTTCAATTGCAAATATTTCATCTTCAACATTTTGCTTATACTCTAATATTTCTTCTATACTATTTCCATATTTCCTTTTAAGTGAAAATATTGAATCCAGTCTTTCTTCAACTTCATTCCTTTTTTCCTCATCAAAAATCAATTCTCCATTCATATCTGAAACATCTCTTGATAACTCTTGAATCTCATAATATATGTTTTTTAATTCAACTAATTTATCACTATACTTTTCATTTAAGTCCTCTATTTTTTCAAAACTACGAATTGCTTCATTTATTCCTTCTATTGCATTTCCACTTAAGTTCTCTTCTATGTTTATTAAATTAATACATATTTTTTCGGAGTTTTTCATTGTTGCATGTAATTCATTAAGTTCTTCTTCTTCTCCTATTTTTAAATTTGCATTTTCTATTTCCTCAAATTGGTACTTTAACAAATCTAGCTTTCTTTGTTTTTCTTTTTCATCACCATAATTCTTT
>R27__coassemble_1321_pt1 | contig 11702 bp, 10 predicted proteins | sample R27__metabat2_low_PE_056 | metagenome-assembled genome bin R27
TTATAGATGTATTTAAAGGCTTTTCAATTATGTATGGAAGTTTAACAAGTATAACATTAGCATTAATGTGGGTATATTTTTGTATGTATATGATTTTATTTGGCGCAGAAGTTAATAATTATAGAATAAAAAATAGTTGGAAGAAATTTATAGAAGAATCAGAAGAGAAAAAAGATACTTTTGGGGACGCGACCCAAAAGTATCAAGAAAAATAATATAAAATAAAAGATATGTAATTATATTAAGCAGTATGCACCAGTAAAGGTACTACTACATTCTGCATTATGCAAAATTGTATTGCAAGTAGTACGCGAAATATAATTACATATCTTTTTGTTTAATAATGTTTAGATACTTTTGGAAGGTGTCCCCAAAAGTTTAAAAACTTCTTTATTTTACAACGATGTTATAAATTTTGTTTTTAACATAAATTTCTTTAACAATTGTTTTACCTTCAAGTAGGCTAATTACTTTTTCATTTGAATGAACAGCATTTTTTACTGTTTCTTCATCTGAATCTAAAGCAACATGAACATTTGCTTTTAGCTTTCCATTGAATTGAACTGGAATTTCAATTTCATCATCAATTGTTTTGGCTTCATCATATTCTGGCCATTTTTCATATGCAATAGATTCTGTATGTCCTAATTTGTTCCACATTTCTTCTGTAATATGTGGAGCAACTGGGTTTAATAATTTAACAAAACCTTCAGCATATTCTTTAGGTAAAACTTCTACTTTATATGCTGCATTTACAAATATCATTAATTGGCTTATTGCTGTGTTAAAGTTCATTGTTTCATAGTCGTTTGTAACTTTTTTAACAGTATAATGATATACTTTTTCAAGTTCAGTATTTTGAACGTTTTGTACATTACCACTTTCAACAATTAATCTCCAAACTCTATCTAAGAATTTCTTAGAACCATCAATTCCTTTTGGGTCCCAAGGTTTTGCTGCTTCAATTGGCCCCATAAACATTTCATATAAACGAAGACTATCTGCACCAAATTCTTTAACCATATCATCTGGGTTAACTACATTGCCTTTAGATTTACTCATTTTTTCACCATTTGAACCTAAAATCATACCTTGATGACGTAGTTTTGCAAATGGCTCTTCAACTGGGACTAATCCTTTTTGGAATAAATATTCATTCCAGAATCTTGAATATAACAAATGTCCAACTGCATGTTCTGGTCCACCCATATATAAATCTACTGGTAACCAGTGTTTTAGCAATTCTTGATTTGCAAATTCTTCACTATTATGTGGATCAATGTATCTTAAGAAATACCAACTAGAAGCTGCGCTTCCAGGCATTGTACTTGTTTCACGTTTTCCGACTTTTCCATTTTTTTCGTATTTTAACCAATCTGTAGCTTTTTCAAGAGGAGAAGCACCAGTTTTAGATGGAGCATAATCTTCAAGTTCTGGTAGAACTAAAGGTAATTCGCTTTCATCAATAACTTGCATTCCATCATCAAAATGAACAATTGGAATAGGCTCACCCCAATAACGTTGACGAGCAAAAATCCATTCACGTAATTTATAATTAATTTTCTTAGTTCCAATTTTTCTTTCTTCAAGCCATGAAATCATTTTATTTATAGCGTCTTCTTTATTTAATCCATTTAAGAAGTCTGAGTTTATATGAAATCCATCACCAGTAAATGCTGCTTCTGAAACATCTCCACCTTCAAGAACTGGAATTATATCTAATTCAAATTTTCTTGCAAATTCATAATCTCTTTCATCATGTGCAGGAACAGCCATAATAGCACCTGTGCCATAAGAAGAAAGAACATAATCTGCAATCCAAATTGGAATTTCTTTATTGTTTACAGGGTTTATAGCATATGCTCCCGTGAACACACCAGTTTTTTCTTTATTTAATTCAGTTCTTTCTAAATCAGATTTACTACTACATTTTTGAACATATTCCTCAACAGCTTTAGCTTGCTCTGGAGTTGTAATTTTTTTAACTAAATCACTTTCAGGTGCTAGTACACAATATGTTGCACCAAATAGAGTATCGCATCTTGTTGTAAATACTGTAAAATCTAGATCTTCGCGTTTAGCAACTTTAAATTTAACCTCAGCACCAACAGATTTGCCAATCCAATTTCTTTGAATTTCTTTTGTTGATTCAGGCCAATCTAAATTATCTAAGTTAGCTAGTAGTTTTTCAGCATAAGCAGGGATATCTAAAACCCATTGTTTCATATTTTTTCTAACAACAGGGAATCCACCACGTTCACTTTTACCATCTATAACTTCGTCATTAGCAAGAACTGTTCCTAATTCTTCGCACCAGTTAACAGGCATATCTATATATTTAGCTAATCCATCTTTATATAATTGAATAAAAATCCATTGAGTCCATTTATAATAATCTGGGTCACATGTAGATAATTCTTTATCCCAATCAAAAGAGAAACCAAGCATTTTTAATTGTCTCTTAAACACTTGAATATTGGCTTTTGTGAATACATCCGGATGGTTACCTGTTTTAATAGCATATTGTTCAGCAGGCAATCCAAAAGAATCCCAACCCATTGGATGAAGAACGTTGTAACCTTGCATTCTTCTCATTCTACTCATTATATCTGTGGCAGTATAACCTTCTGGATGACCAACATGTAAGCCTTGTCCTGATGGGTATGGAAACATATCTAATGCATAAAATTTTGGCTTAGAAAAGTCCCATACGTCTGTTTTAAATGTTTGGTGTTCATCCCAATATTCTTGCCATTTTTGTTCTACTTCTTTAAAATTATATGACATAAAAATCAGTCCTTTCTGAAATTTGACACATTTGGGGACGGGGCATTTTGCACCCAAAATGTTTCGTTCCATAAATATGTCGTGAAAATATTGACACCATTATACTACATAATTCCTTAAAAATAAAGTGTTTTTTTAAATTAATATAGTAAAATTTAATAAAGCATGATATATTTATAAAGAAATAAATAAAGGAGGTTTTATTATGAAAAATGAATTATTAATAAAAAGATGTGAAAAATGTGGAGCAATGGTAAAAGTATTAGAGGATTGCACATGCGATAATTGTGGAATTAGATGTTGTGGAGAGAATATGGCTGTAGTTAAAGCAAACTCAACAGATGCATCAGTAGAAAAACATGTTCCAACTTATGAAATTATAGATGATGAAATTGTTGTAAGAGTTAATCACGGAATGGAAAAAGAACATTTTATAGAATGGATAAGTTTAGTAAAAGAAAATACAGAAGTAACTGTGAAATTATATCCAGAACAAGATGCAATTGCTAGATTTCCATATATGAGAGGTGCAACTATTTATGCATATTGCAATAAACATGGCTTATGGAGTTGTGAAGTAGAATAAATCTTGTTGCAAGTGTTACTTTATTTTTTTTTAAAATTGTGATATAATAAATATATGAGACAAGGATTTCTTGTTGAAACACTTTTTATACAAAAAGTGGAAATCATTTAGATGCCAATTATGGCAAGGAGAAGAATAATGAAAGAGAACATGTTGAAATCAAAGGAGGGGTTGGTTGTTGAAATATACATGCCAAACCCAAAAAGAATTCCAAGCCTTGATTATTGCTACCACGCGGCTGATTGGGCGTTATGCTATCCTCTACGGTCAAATGCAAGAGCTATATTAAATGCGGCTCAAGGACTGGCATGGACTGCAATGCCAATGGATGACTGGAATGGAGGAAAATGCCGAAATTATTTCCGGTTTGAATTCAAAGATTCAGAAAATCTTCGAATCTTCTGGGAAATGATAAAAGAATATCTTTGAGGCATCGTAAAAACTGACGTGAATGCGTCAGTTTTTATTTTGCCTATAATGTCAAATTTTGTAGGTAAAAAAATGTTGACAAAAACAATCAATTGGATATAATAAAAGGGTGTAGTTATACAAATATATATTATACGAGGAGGAAGTTAAATATGGCAAATAATGAAATTACTGAAAAAGAAGAGAAAAAAATTAAGAAAATGATTGATGATTTAGTTGAAAAAGCTAAAAAAGCATCTGAGGAGTATATGAAACTAAACCAAGAACAAGTAAACAACATTATTAAAGCTATGTCTATGGCAGGATTAGAGCATCATATGGAACTTGCGAAAATGGCTGTTGAAGAAACAAAGAGAGGTATTTATGAAGACAAAATTACTAAGAATATGTTTGCAACAGAATATATCTACCATAGCATAAAATATGCCAAAACAGTTGGTGTAATTGAAGATAATGAAGAAGAAGGATATGTTAATATAGCAGAACCAATTGGAATTATTGCAGGTGTTACACCAGTTACAAATCCAACTGCAACAGCAATGTTTAAATCAATGATTGCAGCAAAAACAAGAAATGTTATTATTTTTGGATTTCATCCGTCAGCACAAAAATGTAGTGTTGCTGCAGCAAAAATTGTAAGAGATGCGGCTATAGCAGCAGGAGCTCCAGAAAATTGTATATTATGGATAGAGGAACCATCAATAACAGCAACAAATATGTTAATGAATCATCCTGATGTAAATTTAATATTAGCAACAGGTGGAACAGGAATGGTTAAAGCTGCATATTCATGTGGAAAGCCAGCACTTGGAGTTGGCCCTGGAAATGTACCTTGTGTAATAGATAAAACAGCAAAGCTAAAAACTTCTGTAAATGATTTAGTTTTATCTAAATCATTTGATAATGGAATGATATGTGCTTCTGAGCAATCAGTTATTATAGAAAAAGAAATCAAAGATGAATTTGAAAAATTAATGAAAGAAGCTGGATGTTATTTTGCAAAAGATTCTGAAATTAAGAAACTTAAAAAAGTAATGTTCCCAGAAGAAAAGGGGGGAGCACTAAATTCAGCTATTGTTGGGCAAAGTCCATATGATATTGCAAAACTTGCAGGATTTGAAGTACCAGCAGATACAAAAGTTTTAGTTATTCCAGAAAAAGGAGTTGGAGATTTACATCCATTTTCTAAGGAAAAACTAAGTCCAGTTCTTGCATATTATGTTGTAGATGATGTTGATGAAGGAATAGAATTGGCTGAAAAACTTATTGAATATGGTGGAATGGGACATTCAGCAGTTATTCATTCTGAAAATAAAGATACAATATTAAAATTCTCTGAAACAGTTAAGGTTGGAAGAATTATTGTAAATTCTCCATCAACACACGGAGCTATTGGGGATATTTATAATACAAATATGCCATCATTAACGCTTGGATGTGGTACTTTTGGTGGAAACTCAACAACATCAAATGTTTCAAGTGTTAACTTAATTAATATTAAGAAAGTAGCAAAAAGGAGAGTTAATATGCAATGGTTTAAAGTTCCTGAAAAAATTTATTTTGAAGCAGGTTCAATTCAATATTTAGAAAAAATGCCAGATACAACAAGAGCATTTATAGTTACAGATCCATCAATGGTAAAATTAGGATTTGTTGATAAAATATTATATCATTTAAGAAATAGAAACGAATATGTTCACTCTGCAATATTCTCAGAAGTTGAACCAGATCCATCATTTGATACAATAAATAAAGGTGTTGAAATGATGAAAGAATTTAAGCCAGATGTAATTATAGCTTTAGGTGGTGGAAGCTCAATGGATGCGGCAAAAGGAATGTGGCTATTCTATGAACATCCAGAAGCTGATCCAGAAGGATTAAAACTTAAATTTATGGATATACGTAAACGTACTTACAAATTCCCTAAATTAGGTGAAAAAGCAAAAATGGTATGTATACCAACAACATCTGGAACAGGTTCAGAGGTTACATCATTCGCAGTTATTACAGATAAAAAGATAAATAAAAAATATCCATTGGCAGATTATGAATTAACACCAGATGTTGCAATAATAGACCCAGACTTAGTTATGACACTTCCAAAATCTATTACAGCAGATACAGGTATGGATGTTTTAACACATGCTTTAGAAGCTTATGTTTCAAACATGGCATCTGATTATACAGATGGTTTAGCTGAAAAAGCTGTTGAATTAGTATTAGGAAATTTAAAAGAAGCATATACAAATGGTTCAAATGCTCATGCAAGAGAAAAAATGCACAATGCAAGCTGTATTGCTGGTATGGCATTCTCAAATGCATTCTTAGGTTTAAACCACTCAATTGCTCATAAATTAGGTGGAGAATTCCATATTCCACATGGTAGAGCAAATGCTATAATTTTACCAATAGTAATTAGATATAATGCAACAAAACCTACAAAATTTGTTTCATTCCCTAAATATGAGTATTTTATAGCAGATGAAAAATATGCTACAATGGCTAGAAAAGTTGGATTAAAAGCTAAGACAACAGAAGAGGGAGTTAATTCATTAATTGAAGAAGTTAAGAAATTAAATGATTTCTTGGGAATTCCAAAAACATTGAAAGATGCTGGAGTTGATGAAGAAGAATTCTTAGCTAAGGTAGATAAATTAGCTGATATGGCTTTTGAAGATCAATGTACAACAGCAAATCCACGTTTACCATTAGTTAGTGAAATTAAAGAAATATTAATGGAAGCTTATTATGGTGAAAAGAAATAAAAATTTTGGGGATTTACCCCAAAATTTTTTTTAATGGAAAAATCCGATTGAGCAATTTGCTCAATCGGATAAAAAAATTAAGGTTTGGTATTTTCCAAAAAATTCAGAAATTCGTCCCAGTTATCAGATTCAATTTTTGCCTGGTTTTGAATCAGTGAATAAATTGGAGCATAGACCTTGTAGAGTGTTTCAGCTCTGTACTGGAGTTCTTCTTCAGAGCGAACAAGGTTAATATCGTCTGTCTGCTCATTGTTGATAAGCAATCCCTTATGAGGAATCGCGGTGATGGCAACCATGAGTTTATTGGCTGTTGACATGTCTACAGAATTACGAGAGTTGTAGATAGAATAAGCCAAGTTCCAGATGTCCTGCCATGCTTTCCGAGGATTTCTGTTCTTGGGAGCTGAAAGGCTACTCGTTCTAGCTGCTGATGATTCCATTGTTTTTTTCCTCCAAACTTTTTTTTTATTTTTTTTATGACACGTGCCATAAAAGCTATACTTTAGTATAACATATTTTATTCAAAATGTCCAGAAATATGAATAAATTGGCAAAAAAATAATAAAATTTATTATAACTATTGACATTTTTGAATATAATATATAAAATAGAATATATTATGTATATTTCAATTTGCGTTGAAAATGAAAAGAAACTAAAAGTTACTAATCAGAGATTAAAGGTCATAGGCTGAGAACCTTTATTAGAAGAACATAGTATTCGAAACACATTGGAGCAAATTATTATAAAAGTGGAAAAAGTAAAATTTTTCAAGCTGGGTGGCACCGCGGAATAATATTTAAGAATATATTTCGTCCCTGCATTTTATTCAAAAAATGCAGTGGGCGTTTTTTGTATTTTTTGATGTTTTTGGGGACACCTACCAAAAACATCAAGAATTAAAAAGAAAATTTAAATGATGTTTTTGGTAGGTGTCCCCAAAAGCACCAGAGGAGGAAAAATGAACGAATACAGAACACATAACTGTGGAGAACTTCGTATTTCGGATGTTGGAAAAGAAGTTAAAGTAGCAGGTTTTGTAGAAACAATACGTGATTTAGGAGGATTAGTTTTCCTAGATATTCGTGATATGTATGGTATTACACAAGTTGTAACATCAGGGGAAGGGGAAGAAGTAGATTTTGCTTCACATATTCCGATTGAATCAACAGTAACAGTAACTGGAACTGTAAGAAAAAGAGACGAAGATACTTATAACCCTAAAATTCCAACTGGAGAAGTTGAAGTTGTTATAAGTAGTATAGAAGTTTTAGGAAGAAGAACTAAAAATTTACCATTTGAAGTAAATGTAAATCAAGATGTAAGAGAAGATTTACGTCTTCAATACAGATTTTTAGATTTAAGAAGCAAAAAATTACAAGATAATTTAAAATTAAGAGCTGAAGTTTTACAATTCTTACGTTCACAAATGATTGAACAAGGTTTTTTAGAGGTTCAAACACCAATATTAACAAGTTCATCACCAGAAGGTGCACGTGATTATTTAGTACCAAGTAGAGTACATCCGGGAAAATTCTATGCACTTCCACAAGCTCCACAACAATTTAAACAATTGTTAATGGTTTCAGGAATTGATAAGTATTTTCAAATTGCACCATGTTTCAGAGATGAAGATGCAAGAGCAGATAGAGCACCAGGTGAATTCTATCAATTAGATATGGAAATGGCATATGCAACACAAGAAGATGTTTTTAGTGTAATGGAACCGGTTGTTTATAACACATTTACTAAATTTTCAGACAAAAAAGTGGCAGCATACCCATTCCCAAGAATTCCATATAGAGAAGCAATGCTTAAATATGGTTCAGATAAACCAGATTTAAGAAATCCATTGGTTATTTGTGATGTTACGGAATTTTTCCAAAGATGTACATTTAAGCCATTCCATGGCCTAACAGTAAGAGCAATAAAAATTCATGGACATCAATCTAAAGGATTCCATGAAAAAATGTTGGCATATGCTCAAAGCATTGGTATGGGAGGACTTGGATATTTAGAGGTTCAAGAAGATAAAAGTTATAAAGGACCTATTGATAAATTCATTCCAGATGATATGAAAGAAGAATTAGCTACTTTAGCTGGATTAGAAGTTGATGATACAATTTTCTTTATAGCTGATAATGAGAAAAATGCAAATTCATATGCTGGTCAAATTAGAATGGAATTAGGAAGAAGATTAGAGTTAATAGATGATTCATTATTCCAATTCTGCTGGATTACAGAATTCCCAATGTATGAATTAGATGATAGAGGAGAATTGGCATTCTGCCATAATCCATTCTCTATGCCAAAAGGTGGATTAGAAGCTTTAAATAATATGAAGCCTTTGGATATAGTTGCAGATCAATATGATATTGTATGTAATGGTATTGAATTATCATCAGGAGCTGTTCGTAACCATAACCCAGAAATAATGGAAAAAGCTTTTGAAATTGTTGGATATGGAAAAGATGTAATTGAAGAAAAATTCTCTGCATTATATAATGCTTTCCAATTTGGTGCTCCACCACATGCTGGTATTGCACCAGGTGTTGATAGAATGCTAATGCTTTTAACAGAATCTGAAACAATTCGTGATGTTATAGCATTTCCAATGAATAGTAAAGCCGAAGATTTATTGATGGGGGCTCCTGGAAATGTTACAAGAGAACAATTAGAAGATGTTCATATAAAAATTGATTTGCCACAAAAGTAAATTTTATATTTCCAAAAAGAAAAAGACCTTTAAAGGTCTTTTTCTTTTTGGGGTGGAACTACAGTTCCTGGTAAATTTCCTCAAGAAACTCAATAATGTCAATGAGCTTGGAGTATTTTTTAATGCGACGTGTTTTATTATTGATCAAAGTTGGCTGATCGTATGAGATGGAAACTCTAATTTCTTTTCTGTTATTGATAAACTCAATTGACATTTTGCACTGAGGTGCAGGTGGTGCTGGGTAAATCTCTTGCGTCACTCTCTTAAAGTTGAATGTTTGGCTGTGTTTGATGCACTCCAAAAGGTGAATTACGTTTTGAAGATTGAAATCGAGAAAAGCATTTGCCATCTCAAGCTTCAATGCATCAGCTAATGCAGATTTGCACGTTTCCGGGGTGTAATTTGCTACATCCATTGGAAAAGATTTTGCATCAGTAGAAAAGCTTTTCCGTACTGAAGTAGAGGTTGTACCTGCAAGCCTATGAGTTTTTACCATGATGAGGACTCCTTTCAAAATAATATGGTAAATATATTATACTATTTTTATGGAATTATGTCAAACTGGTTTGATAAGTAATATTATATTAAAAAACAAAAACAAGGCACTAATTAAGTACCTTGTGCTTGAGCAATTATTAGAAATTGTCATATCTTTTTTCAATTTCTCTTGCAACAAAAATGAATCTATTTTCGTCTTCATTTTTTGTTAGACGAGAACATGAATTAAGATATTTGCCATAGGAAGGGGCGTGGTAATCAAGTCTAAACCGAACATTAATTTTCTGTTTTTGGTTATGAAACTTAATTAGCATTGAAAACTCTACCTTAGGTTTTTCGATTGGAATTGGATGCTTAATTTGAAATATGCTAGGATGGATTTTGTCATTATTTTTAATATATTTTAACAATGACAAAAGAATAGAATAATCCTTTGTAATTCCAAATTGTTGCATTGCGTCTCCGATTCGTTGTTCTAATAATTTTAGAGCCTTGTACCTGGTTTCTGTCTGAAAGGCTTTTTCTATTTCCTCAATGATGCGAGTGTCAATTATAGGTGCTTGCTTGTCCATGTAAAGGGGCTCCTTTCATATATAGAATATAATATTATAGTAACATATTTAAAAGTTTATGTCAACAAAAGAAGCATCGTATTGATTATTTGTTATTTATGTGTTATACTACAGCAGTAAAAAAGGAGTGTTATAGATATGAAAAATGATAAAACTATAAATTGTTTAGCATATAATGGAAAAGTAAATGTAAGATGTATAAATTCTACAAATCTTGTTGAATATGCAAGAAAAACACATGATTTAAGTCCAACAGCAACAGCTGCTTTAGGAAGATTACTAACTATTACAAGCTTACTTGGAAAAGAGATGAAAGGGGAAGAAGGAACAATTACTACACAAGTAAAAGGAAATGGGCCAATTGGTACAATGATTGCAGTTAGTAATAATAAGGGGATTGTAAAAGGGTATGTTTCAAATCCACATGTTGATTTACCATTAAATCCGCAAAATGGGAAATTAAATGTTGGCGCAGCAGTTGGAAATGAAGGAATGATATATATAATTAAAGATATTGGTTTAAAAGAGCCATATGTTGGAATGACGCCAATTATATCTGGAGAAATAGCTGAAGATTTTACAAATTATTTTGCTACTTCTGAGCAAACACCCACAGTAGTTGCACTTGGAGTTCTTGTTGATAAAAATGGAGTAAAAGCAGCAGGAGGGTATTTAATCACATTAATGCCAGATGCAAAAGAAGAGGAAATAACTAAAATAGAAGAAGCTTTAAAAAAAGCAGATAGTATTAGCAAGATGTTAAATGATGGAATGGAATTAGTAGAAATTGCAGAGATGGTTACAGGTGATAGTAACATAATGTATTTTGAAAATGATGATATTCCTAAGTATGAATGTAATTGCTCAAAAGAAAAAATGGAAAAAGCTTTAATATCAATTGGAAAAGATGATTTAAAAGAAATAATAGAAACTGATGAAAAAGCTGAGCTAGTTTGTCATTTTTGTAATAAGAAATATAATTTTAATAAAGAGGAATTAGAAAACTTGATTAAATAAAATGTCAAACATGGGGACGGGAAAAATGGAAAATTTTGTTCAAAATAATAAAAAGCCACCTAGCTGGTGGCTTTTCTGGTACTTGTTTTTATTCAGTGTAACAACCATCATCATCATCAGGATGTTGGCCAGTACCATATTTGGAGTCGCCAAATCTTCCATCGTTTTCAGTGGTGCTCCTTTTGGAGGTTCTATTTTTGAATCTCCATGCGGCTGTAAGAGCTTCGTATCTTGCGGCTACAGATGTGCTGGGGTGTTGATTACTTTCAGGCGTGTTCATACAGACCTCCAAGAATATGTATTTGTGCCGTAAAAAGGACACATATTTATAT
>R27__coassemble_1375_pt1 | contig 11330 bp, 13 predicted proteins | sample R27__metabat2_low_PE_056 | metagenome-assembled genome bin R27
TTCATATACATCCTACCTTTTTTATTTTTCTCTTTTGTTTGTTTTAATTTTATCTAAATCGAAATAAAACTCTATTCCATTTTCTTTGTTAATTGCGCCATATTCATTTTTATAATTATTCATTACAGCTTTTACAAATGCAAGTCCAATTCCTGTTCCACCATTTTTTCTATTTCTAGATGTATCTATTTTATAAAATCTACCCCAAATTCGCTGTAATTCGCTTTGACTTATTCTATCTCCTGTATTAAATACACTGATCCTTACCTTACTTGAAACATTATTTTCAGCAACATTGATAATAATCTTTCTTTCATTATTAACCTCTTTAGAATACTTAATAGCATTTGTTAGATAGTTTGTTATAACTTGTTCAATATAGAAACTATCTGCAAAAACTATAATTTCTTTATTAATATCGAATTTTATAACTATATTATTCTCGTCTAACATGACTTTTGATTTTCTAATTACTTCTTTTATTAAAGAAACAATATCAAATAAATGGTTATTAAATTCCCTTTTTCCATATTCTAATTTCATCAGTTCTAATAACTGTTTTACCAATAAATCCATTTTATTTGCTTCATCTAAAATCACTTCCGCATAAAATTTTCTAGACTCATCATCTGTATTAACATTTTCTACTAATCCTTCTGCATACCCTTGTATTAAAGCAATTGGTGTTTTCAATTCATGAGATACATCAGATATAAATTGTTTTCTCATTTCATCAATTTTAGATTTGTTTTCAATATCTTTTTCAAGCTCTGAATTACTTTTTTCTAATTTATTAATTGTGCTTTCCAATTTATCAGACATTGTATTAATGCTTTTTCCAAGAGTATTTATTTCATCTTCATTTTCTTCATCTATTATATATTTACTTGAAAAATCTAGATTACTCATTTTTTTAGCTATATCATTTAATTCAACAATTGGTTTGGTAAATCTTCTTGAAACAAATGAAGAAACAATTCCTGAGATTATTATTGAAAATAAACCAATTGTAATAAGTAAGTTATTTGAAATTCTTGCACTTTCCTTTATTCCTGTAATAGGATTTCTAATGTACAAAGTTGAGCCATTTTGCATTTTAAAATTTGCGACTAAATAAGTAATTGATGTTGATTTTTCTTTTAATGATTTAATTTCACATTGTTTATCTGAATACACATCACTTATATTTTCAGAGTTTGAATTGATATCCTGAAAAAAGTTATTACTCTGTACTTCATTTGTTTGCCCATCTGTTATAAATATGCTATGTGTATCATTTACTACTAAAATATCTAAATTATGATTAATAGATAATATTTTTAAATTTCGTTCTATTTCTTCATGTTGTAAGTTGTTGTTATAATATGAATTCACCTGTTCACATAACTCTCTTACTAATTTAGTTCTATTATATAAATACAGCTTTTCCAGTACAACACCATTTATCAATACAAGCATTGCAATAACTACAGAAACGGTTATTGAAATTGTTAAAAAAAGCTTTATTCTAACAGATTTCATAGATTTATTTAATTTATTCGCCTTTTCCCTTAACTTCGAATTTATATCCAACACCTCTCATTGTTTCAATATACTTTCCTTTTTTCCCAAGCTTGTGTCTTAATTTTTTTATATGACTATCTATAGTTCTAGAATCCCCATAATAATCATAGTTCCATACATTATTAAGTATTTTATCTCTTGATAATGCAATTCCTTTGTTATCCATTAAATATTTTAAAAGTTCATATTCTCTTAAACTTAATTCAATCATTTTTGAATCTACCTTAACTGTTCTTCCATCTGTATCTAGCTCTATTCCACCAACATTATATATATTATCTGCTTTTTCAACCATTCTTCTTAAAAGGGCTTCAACTCTTGCAACTAATATTTTTGGACTAAATGGTTTTGAAATATATTCGTCAACTCCAAGTTCAAAACCAAATAATTCATCTTGTTCTTCCCCTCTTGCTGTTAGCATTATAATTGGAACTTTAGATTTCATACGAATTTGTCTTAAAACTGACCATCCATCTAATTTAGGCATCATTACATCCAATAAAATCAAATCTATTTTATTTGAATTTTTTTCAAATTTTTCTAATGCATCTTCTCCATCTTCAGCTTCAATAATTTTATATTCTTTTACTGATAAAAAATCTTTAATTAATTTTCTCATTCTTGATTCGTCATCAACTATTAAAATAGTAATATCTTTCATACATAATCAGCCCTTTTCTACAAATCTATTATATATTATAACAGCGATATATGTCCATAGTGTGAAATAAATAAAAAAATATATTATTTTTTATTGTAAAATTATGAATTATATCTTATTATATTAATGTAATTTAAAAAGGAGATGATTTTTTTGCAAAAGAAAAGAAAAAAGAATAATAATTCTTTGCTTATTTTTATTATTTTAATACTAGCAATTGCTATGTTGTTTTTTATTAGTACACATGGCAAAAACAAACCTAATTCAAATGTTAATTCTGATTTAGTTTCAAGCCAATCTAATGAATCAGCTGCAGAAAACAAGGCGGAAGAAAAAAAGCCTTCTGTTGTAGAAAGCCTATCAGCTGAAGAAATTGAACAATCAAAAAAACGTGGACTTCCTGTTTTAATGTATCATTTTTTCTACGATGCTCAAGCAGGTGAAGCTGGTAAAGATGGTAATTTTATGGAAATTCATGCTTTCGAAGAGCAAATAAAATATTTAGCTGAAAATAATTATTATGTTCCAACATGGGAAGAAGTTGAAGGTTATATTTTAGGTAAAAACGGACTTCCATTAAAAAGCGTAGTTATTACAGTAGATGATGGAGATGAATCATTTTTTAGACTTGCTGTTCCAGTACTTCAAAAATATAATTTTACTGCAACATCTTTTTTGATAACATCATGGTATACAAGTCCTATTGATCAAAACAGTTATGCAAATGTAGATTTTCAAAGTCACTCTCATAATATGCACAAAGCTGGTTCAAATGGTAAAGGTGCATTCTTAACAATAGATTATGATTCTGGATGTAAAGATTTAGAAACTTCTCGTTCAATAATATTAAATAATTGTAGAGTATTCTGTTATCCATTTGGTCATTTTAACGATAATTGCAAAAAAATGCTAAAAGATTGTAATTATATTCTAGCATTTACAACTCAAGGAGGAAGAGTATTCCCTGGTGATGATCCTTACGAACTTCCTAGAGTAAGAATGTCTAAAGGTGATTCTCTTAATACTTTTATTTCTAAGGTAAAATAGAAACTTTAGAAAACTTTTTGAGAACATAAGTAAATAACAGCAAGATATCCCCAAAGATGGCATCTAAATATATTATATGTAGTAGAGCGCGCAGTTTGGCGCTCCCATTTTACGTCTTTTTATAAACTAAAGCGCCAGTAAGCGAACGTAATATAATATATTTAGATGCCATCTTTGGGGATATCTTGCTGTTAATGGCTTGTGTTCTATAGAAATGCATGTTCAATTTCCAACAACTACATACGATTTGTCAGAAAGTGTTAAATTTTGTGATGCATATTTAGTAATTAGAACAGTATCTTCTATTCTAATTCCAAATCTTCCAGCAATATATATTCCTGGTTCATCTGTTATTACCATATTTTCTTTTAATAAATAATCATATTTTGAACTAATAAATGGATATTCATGTATTTCAAGTCCAACACCATGGCCCAAACTATGGATCATTGTTACACCGTTTAATTTAAAATCACTTTCTACGCCTTGAGCTATTGTTTTTAGATTTGCTCCTTCTTTATATTCTTCCAAAACTCTAATTTGTGTTTTTAGAACTAGATCATAAGCTGGCTTCATATATTGTGGAACATGCCCAGCAAAAACTGTTCTAGTCATATCAGAACAATAGCCTTTATATCTGCATCCCATATCTATTGTAATTGGATCTCCATCTTCTATTTTTTTATCTGTTGGCACAGCATGTGGCATAGATGAATTAATTCCAGATGCAACAATAGTATCAAACGCTAATCCGTCTGCTCCATGTGTCATAAAGAATTTTTCAATTTCATATGCAATTTCTTTTTCTGTCATTCCAATTTTTATAAACTTTTTTAAATAATCAAAACATTCATCTGTAATTAAACACGCTTTTTTTATACAATCTATTTCATCTTCTTTTTTAATTATTCTGAATCTTTCAATTAATCCTTCAGTTTCTTCAAAATTATTTATTTTATATTTGTGCATATATTCTTTATATTTAGCATAAGTTAAATGTGCTTCTTCAAATCCAACATTTTCGCAAAAAATGAAAAAGTTTTCATAATCTTCTTTTATTAATTCCTTAACATCATAAACTATAATCTCGTCATCTATTGTTAATGTGTTATTAACCTTTTCTATATATCTACCATCAGTTATATATACATTTTCACGTCTTGTAATTAGTAAAACACCTTCAGCATCAATATTAGTTAAATATCTTATACTTAACGGATTAGTTATTATCATTCCTTGCATATTCATGCTTTTTAATTTTTCTCTTAATGCTTCAATCTTCTCGTTCAAAACAAATCACCCACTTTTATTCTGTTATAAAAAATTTACTTTATTCTACCTAATGTAAATACAAAAAATGGAATTTTTAATAAAACATTAAATGGAATAAACATAACAATAAAGCTTGCTATTACTATAAATGGCCCAAATGGTATAAATTCTTCCATTTCCTTTTTTCTAACCTTATTAACAATTATCAATATAATGCTATATACTGCTGCAGCAAAAAACGATATTATCGTAACTGCAATAACACTTCTCCAACCAAGGAAAAGTCCGCAATGCTCCCATTAGTTTTACATCTCCAAATCCCATTGTTTCTTTTTTAAAAATAATATTTCCTAAAAATGTTAGAATAAAAAATATTCCAGCCCCTAAAGCCATTCCAATCCACATTTCAACAGCGGCATTAAAATTATTTAGACCTCTAATAAAAGAGAATACAATTCCAGCCTCCCACATAGTTAATGTTAATCTATTTGGATTAATTTGAAGTCTGTAATCAATTGTAAACGCTAAAATAAGCATTGGTGAAAGAATTAAATATTCTATTAATTTAACCCAGTCTCCCATTCCAATAAAAAACATAAGCATTAAATAAATAAAACATGTTATTAAATTTATAAAATAATTAGATTTTAATATATGTAAACTATTTTTTAAATTTTCTTTTGAAAATATTTTTTTATGTTCTGGCAAACTATAATTTACTACACCTATAAATTGTCCTACTAAAAGCCCTAATAACCCGATTCCTATGTACCAAAAAATATTGATATCTTTTATAAACATTTTATACCTTCACTTTCTCTATTTTCTTCAAATAACTTTTTATAATCCAGTTTTCTATTGGTCTTTTAACTCTTGTAATAAATATGTCTTTTTCCATAATTGGTTTAACCAATATGGAAAACATTTTACATCTGTTTGAACCAATAACATCTGTCATTATTTGATCACCTATAGCAGCTATATTTTCTGATTCTAGTTGCATTTTTTCTTTTGCTTTTAAAAATCCAAATTTAAATGGTTTTTTTGCAAAATGAAAATATGGAACATCTAATGTATCTGCAACATATTTTACTTTTTCTAATTTATTACTATTTGAAACTATGCAAAACTTTATACCTGATTTTTTTAAATCATTAACCCATTCAATAGTACCATCTTCGAACTTTTTATAATAATCAACTAATGTATTGTCTACATCAAGTATTATTCCTTTTATATTATTTTGTTTTAATAAATCTAATTTTACATCTCTTACATTATCACAATAAAAATTAGGATAAAATAGCATTGTTTTCCTCCTTTTTTTCCAACAATATATTATCAATGGAAGAGGTATTTGTCAAGAGTGAAAAGTTGTATGTAGTAGAGTGCGCAGCCTGGCGCCTCACCTTTTGTTTTTTAGATTTTTTTATCTACAAAATCTATGTTTTCCAATTGTAATTACATGTGGTCTTGACCATATCCACTTGCTTGTTGCAGTTGCAGGATTAAAATAATATATGCAACCTGATGTTGGATCCCATCCATTCATTGCATCTCGTGCTGCATTTATTGCTGTAGTGTTTGGGCTTAAATTTATTTGGCCATCATCCACAACACTAAATGCGCCTTTTTGATAAATAACACCTGCAACTGAATTTGGAAAGCTACTGCTTTTGACTCTGTTTAAAACAACTGCACCAACTGCAACTTGCCCCTTATATGGTTCACCTCTTGATTCAGCATATATTAAATGTGCTAATAAATTTAAATCATTATTATTAACAGAACCACTACCAGACCCACCAGATGATGTTATCCCCATTGCTGCCAAGGTAGCAGGACCAGCTATTCCATCTGCAGTTAAGCCATTTTTAGACTGAAACCATTTTACTGCTGCAACCGTTTTGCTACCATAAATCCCATCAATACTTCCGTTATAATACCCCCATCTTTTTAATTTTGTTTGTATTTGTGTTACTTCATTACCACTTGAGCCATACCTTGATAAAGCAAAACTATCATCATTTCTAAAATTAAAATTATAAAATACAAATGTAAAAAATGTAAAAATCATTAAAAATACTGCAACTCTTTTTCTTTTTTTATAAGAATTTTTCGTATAATCCTCCAAAATAAAAATACTTTATTTAGAAGTATCATCTCCTAAATAAAGTAAATTTATACATTTTTTATTTTGAAAGAATTTTGGGGACACCTTCCGAAATCACCATACCTTCAAGTGAAAAACTTCCGAGCGAGAAAGAATGGACGGATTCCTCCAAGTATAAAAATAAAAATGTGGCTTAAGTGGGGACCAACAAGATAGTCAGAGTAAAATGTTTGAATAACTAAAAAGTCAAATGAATTTATTTCATTTGACTTTTTTGATTATGAAAATATTTTATACTCTGACTACGCAGTTGGGAAACATTTTAATTTTTATACTTGGAGGAACCTGTTTTCTCAATCTAAAGTTCTTTCATTTAAAGAATGGTGATTTCGGAAGGTGTCCCCAAAATTCCTAAAAAATTCCTACAATATTTCCATCTTCATTTACATCCATACCTTCAGCAGCAGGAATTCTTGGAAGACCTGGCATAGTCATTATTTTTCCAGTAATAACTACTATAAAACCTGCTCCAGATTTTAAAATTATATCTTCAGCATGTATTTTAAATGGCTCTTCACATTCTAAATTTTTAGGATCATCAGAAAATGAATATTGTGTTTTAGCTATGCATACTGGTAAATTTCCATAACCCCAGTTAGCAATTCTCTCAATACTTTGTTTAGCAGATTCACTAAATTCAACACCTTCTGCTCCATATACTTTTTTTGCTACACTTTCAATTTTATTTTCTATTGTGTCATTTAATTCATACATATATTTAAAATTGCAAGATTTTTCACATAAATCTACGACTTTTTCTGCTAAATTTGTTATTCCAGCTCCACCTTTAGCCCAATTTTCGCATAAACTAAGTTCTACACCATGAGCTTTAAGTATCTCTGTTAATACTTCTATTTCTTTTTCTGTATCTGATGTATACCTATTGATTGCAACAACAACATTTAAACCGAATTTGTTTTTTAGGTTATCAATATGCTGTAGTATATTTTTCGAACCTCTTTTTAAGGCTTCTATATTTTCATTTTGAATTTCTTCTTTTGGCATTCCTCCATGATATTTTAACGCTTTAATAGTTGCAACACACACCACACAATCAGGTTTTAAATTTGCTTTTCTACATTTAATGTCTAAGAATTTTTCTGCCCCTAAATCAGCTCCAAATCCAGCTTCTGTAATTACGTAATCCCCCAATTTTAATGCAAGTTTTGTTGCAATAATACTATTACATCCATGAGCAATATTAGCAAATGGTCCGCCATGAATAATTGCAGGATTGTTTTCAAGAGTTTGTACTAAATTTGGTTTTATAGCATCCTTTAGTAATGCTGTCATAGCTCCTTGTGCATTTAATTGTTTTGCTTTTATTGGCTCGCCAGCTTCGTTGTACCCAACAATAATATTACTAATTTTCTCTTTTAAATCTTGTATATCTTCAGCCAAACATAAAATAGCCATAATTTCTGATGCAACAGTAATATCAAATCCATCTTCTCTTGGAACAATATTTTTTTCTCCAGAAAGACCTGTACTTACTTTTCTTAATTGTCTATCATTTAAGTCAAGACAACGCTTCCATGTAACTTGTTTAAATTTCAACTCATTTCCATAATAAATATGATTATCTATCATGGCAGAAAGTAAATTATTTGCGGCTGTAATTGCATGTAAATCTCCTGTAAAATGAAGATTGATTTCTTCCATTGGTGCAACTTGAGAATATCCCCCACCTGTTGCTCCACCTTTAATTCCAAATACTGGACCAAGAGATGGCTCTCTTAATGCCGCTACAGCATTTTTGCCTATTTTATTAAGACCATCTGTTAATCCTATTGAAACAGTCGTTTTTCCTTCACCTAAAGGTGTAGGATTTATGGAGGTTACTAAAATTAGTTTCCCATCTTTCTTATTTTTTAGCTCATGTATTATATCTAAATTAATTTTTGCTTTATTTTTTCCATACTGTTCTAGATATTCATCTTTTACTCCTAATTTTTCTGCAATTTCACTAATATGTTTTAGTTTTGCTTTTCTTGCAATTTCAATATCTTCCATCCAAAAATCCTCCTTTTTCGACATTATTTTTGACGAAAATTTAATAAAAAGAACCGTCCCTTTTACTAATTTATTCAAATTCTTCTTCTTTTACTGAATCACCATCTTGAATTAAAATGCTTATCTTTTTTTCTGCTTCCTCTAGCATTTTACTGCATTGTTTAGATAACTTCATTCCTTCTTCAAACTTACTTACAGAAGCATCTAAATCTAAATCGTTTTTTTCTAATTCATTTGCAATTTCTTCTAATTTTTTCATTGCATCTTCAAAGTTTATTTCGTCTTTCATTGAAACCTCCTATTTTACAGTTTGATTTTTTACATTAACAGTATACCATACTATTGCACTTGTTGTTTCTAAATCTCTTACTGAAACAATATATACTCCGTTTCCTTCTGTTTGCTCTATTTTAAAATATACTCCATCAGTTGAGCCATATGTTTTTTTAGCAAGTGCCAAAGCATTATCTTCATCTGATACACTTACCACTTCTACAGTATTAGAATTTTGTTGAGTTGCTGTATTAGTTTGATTTTGAGTGTTTCCCTGTTCAGTTGTATTTGTTTGATTTGTTGCATTAGTTTGATTTACTATATTTTCCGTTTTATTTTCTGTTGTATTTTCTGTTGTATTAGTACTATTATTGGTTGTATTCTTTGTAGTACTTGTACTATTTTTTGAATTTGAAGTTCCATTCTTTCCTGTAATTACACTTGTGTTAGCAGTATTATTAGTATTGTTATTTTTTATTCCACTAAAATCCATATCTTTACCTATATACCCCAAGAAAATCACAACAGCAATTACGCATACAATTATCCAAAATTTTTTCATCCTTTGCTACCTCCATTTATATTACTTTAACATTTGAATTTCCGTCTTGAAATCTTAAAACAAGTTCATCATCTTTTTTTAATTTTTTTGCAGAATTAATAATTTTTCCATCTTTTTCCGTCAAACAATACCCTCTAGCTAATGTCTTTAATGGACTCATTGTATCCAATTTAGTAATTAATTCAACCATTTTTGTTTTTGTATCTTTAATTTTATTATTAACTCCGCTTTGCATTTTTTTTACAAGCATATCAATTAATATATATCGTTCATTTATTTTTTGTAATGGTTCTTTAAAAACTCTGTTAGTCATGCATTTTTCATAACGCAATCTCATTAACTCTATTTTCTTTTTTAAAGAATTTTTAAATCTATTATTGTATTTTTCCAATTCCAACAAAATATCTGAAATATTTGGAACAGCCAATTCAGCCGCAGCAGATGGTGTTGGAGCTCTTAAATCTGCCACAAAATCTGCTATAGTAAAATCTGTTTCATGTCCAACTGCTGATATAATTGGTAATTCAGATTTAAATATTGCATGTGCTACAATTTCTTCATTAAAAGGCCATAAATCCTCTAATGATCCACCACCACGAGCTATAATGATTACATCCGCCAATTTGTTTTTGTTCATAATTTCAATTGCTTCGGCAATTTTTTCTGCAGCACCTTTTCCTTGTACCGGAACAGGTAATAATTTTATATAACAATTAGGATTTCTTCTAGTTGAAACATTTATTATATCTCTAATTACTGATCCTGTACTTGCTGTTAAAACGCCAATACTTTTAGGCATTTTAGGAATTGGTTTCTTATATTTAGCATCAAATAAACCTTCTTTTTCAAGTTTTGCTTTTAGCTCTTCATATGCAGTATATAAACTTCCCATTCCATCCTCTTGCATTGCTTTGCAATAAATTTGATATACACCGATCCCTTTCAAAAACAGATACAGTACCTAAAAGCATAACCTTCATTCCGGTCTTTTGGTATAAATTTTAAATTTGAAGTATACGTTTTAAACATTATACATTTTACTAAAGAATTTTCATCTTTTAAAGTAAAGTACATATGTCCTGTATAATGATGTTTAAAATTTGAAATCTCACCTTTTACCAAAACATTGTTTAAATATTCATCACCATCAATTTTTGTTTTTATGTATTTATTTAATTCAGTAACACTAATTGGATTATACTCCATTTTCTCCTCCGTTTTTATTATTCATTGTCTTCTTTTAAGTTATTCTTTTTAACAATAGTTGCCAAAACACCATTAATAAATGAACTTGATGTATCTTCTCCGTATTTTTTAGCTAGTTCAACAACCTCATTTATTACAACTTTATAAGGAACATTTTTATATAACATTTCATATATTGCAATTTTTAATAACGCAATATTTATTTTAGATATTCTATCTACATTCCAATCTGATTTTAAATTTTCTGAAATAAGATCAATTATTTCTTGATTATTTTCTTTTATTTGATTTATTTCATCAATAATTTGTTCCTTTGCTTTAATATCAATCATTTCCATATCTTCAAAATACGCTTCTACTTCTTCTTGTTCAAACTCCTTTTGAATTTCTAAGCTATATAAAAGCTTAAAAGTTTCCTCTCTTACTGCAGACTTATTCATTTCATTCACCTTTCTACTTAAATTATTATATTATAACTTGTCTATAAAATTTTTGCTTTTTTCTTTTAATTCTTCTTTATGGTATTGTGTATATGCACCAGCTTTAGCTCCTATATATAC
>R27__coassemble_1423_pt1 | contig 11034 bp, 3 predicted proteins | sample R27__metabat2_low_PE_056 | metagenome-assembled genome bin R27
ATACTAAAGCAACCACACTAGAACTGTGGAATGTAAATGCCAAAATATTTATCAAAATAAATATTGCATATTCCAAAATATCGTTTTTTTCTTTGCAAATAAATGTATAACTCCAAAACACTAAAGCTATTGCAATATATTGTCGAACAAGATTTAGTGAATTAAAAAATATACCCCCTAAGAAAAACAATAAAACACTAAATGTAATTTTTTTAGATTTTGTAAAAATAGTAATCATTATAAGACCTATTGTAATTCCAGATGTAATAAAAAAAATAATCTCTGGATTACTTGTAATTTTGGTACATAAAAAAACAAGAGTTTTAAAACCAATTTCCAAGTTCTTTATATTTCCCCCATGATACAATACATTATAGTCGTGTACATATCTTTTAGTATAATCTGTACCTAAATCAAACCTACATGCAGAAACTAGAAAAAATGGTACTACTGCCAAAAAATACAAAGTATTTCTTACTGCTTTTCTTTCTGTTTTTTCAGCAACTAGCAAAAAACAAAATGATATAACAATCATCACAATATATACAATCATATTATTAATCTCCTTTTATATTCTTCCTGTTAATTTACGATATATCATCCAAGAAAACTTAAAAACAGGTAATCCAAGATTTAATAAAATAATAGCAATTTTATCTTTTCTCGGAGTTTCTTTTAATTTAAACACTTCCTTTTGATTTTTCTTTATCTCTTTTACATATTCTTTTTCCATTTGTCGATTTCTAGGTTTTGTAAAAATTAACATCTTAAGAACTCTAAATTTAGCATAAACATCAAATCTGTGAATTGCACTTTTCAAGTTTGGATATCTTTTTTCAATATAATCTAGCATTTGAGATGTATGCTCTATGTAGTCCATTTCATTTTTATTAAACTCAGGATGTTTCGAAATAGACCCTTCTCTTGCGACATAGTAATAACATTTTTTGTCACCATATGCTATTTGTTTTGCATTTTTTATAATTTTGTACATTATTGCAGTATCTTCATATACTTTTCCTTTAGGAAATCTTATATTATTAAATAATTCTCTAGAATATAATTTGGCATATGCACATACTTCAACACCTTTATCAAATAACAAGTTATAAAAAGTCTCTTTTGAATTTAGTAATTTACTTGTCAATTTTTCATCTTTTTGTAATTCTTCGTTTCGTGTGTTTGTCCATACTTCTTTAACTCTACAAATTGACATTTTGGCAGAATATTCATTTATTAAACTGTACAAATACTTTATATAATCTTCTGATACATAGTCATCTGAATCGATAAATGCAATATATTTTCCCTTTGCAATATCTATCCCTGCATTTCTTGCATCTGATAATCCGCCATTTTCTTTGTTAATAATTACAATACGCTCATCATCTTCTTTGTACTTTTCACATATTTGTTTGCAATTATCTGGTGAACCATCATTAACTAATATTATCTCTAAATTTTTATATGTTTGATTTATCACACTATCTATACATTTTTCTAAATAGTCCTCTACTTTATAGATAGGAATTATTACTGAAATTAAATCTTGCATTTTTACTTTCCTTTACTGTTTTTCTATCTGTTTTATTTTATTATACTTTGCTATTTATTTCAACATTTTTTGGCAAATTATCCATAAAAAATAAGCAAGTAAAATATTACTTACTTGCTTATTTTAATTTTTAATTTCCAACCTTATTGCAATACTTTTGTATCATGGCAGCAGCTTCTGCTCTTGTCGCATTTCCTTTTGGATTTAATGTACCATCATCATTTCCAGTGATAACTCCTTTGCCAACTGCCCATTGTACTGCTGTATTTGCATAGCTGTCAACTTTTTTGTAATCTTTAAATTTTGTCAAATCAGCTGTTACATTTACATTTTTTCCTTTATATTTTGCATAATTTCTTAATATTCCAGCTAAATCTTGTCTTATTATATTATCATTAGGTCCGAACTTACTTGTTCCGTCATAACCATGAACGACACCACAATCAACTGCCCATTTTATTGCTTTTGCGTACCATTCTGATGAATTAACATCTGTAAATTTTGATTTGCCATCATTGTTTGGACTTCCTTCCATTCTGTATAGAATTGTTACAATTTGGGCTCTTGTTATTTTATCATTTGGCCCAAACATTCCCTCATGATCAGGATCACTATATCCTTTAATTAAACCTTCTCTATATACAAAATCTACGCATGACATATACCAACTATTTGGCTCAAGGTCCGTAAATATTAATTCCCAAAAGCCATATAAATCCATATCTCCATATATAGGGTTATTATCTAAATTAAAATATCCCATCCAGTTATCATTTAAATACCAGCCATTCATTTTATGGCATAGTTTGCGTAAATTTGTTGGTTCATAAGCATAACCACCTGGTACAATGTTTTCAGGATAATCATAACTATTATATAAATGGAATGTAACTGTACAGTATTTATTTGCTTCATATGTATATGTTTTTTCAAGTTTATGTGTAATTTCAACATAATCTCCATCTACTGCCCATACTAACAATCCATATGTACCATTTGCTAAACCTTCATCTTTAGCCATTTTATACAAATTGGCATAATTATTAGATACGCTATTTGTAAATAAATAACTTCCATATTGATCATAGAAAGATACATAGTAATAATTTGCTTGAGTTATTTCTTTCCATTCAGCCACTCCTCTAGTTATATTCCAATTTTCTATATAGCCCTTTATAAACCACCCTTCAAAGTATTCTGAATATCCTATTTCACTAGTTGGTCTAAGTGTGGCTGATTCATCTATAGCTGTAATTTGAATATGATATTCATTTCCGATAAGGAATGAATTTATACCATTATAATCAAAATATGTATCACTAGTATAATCTTGTCTTACCATTTGATCCAACTCATTATATGCCTCTAAAATATACCCTGTAGCATATTGAACACTATTCCATGTTAATTTCTTTCCATTCATTTGTATGTTAGTTGGTGTTGCAAGCTGTGGATATGGTGCCACATAATTATAAGTATCTATAGTTTTATATGTAAGTGCATTACTATTTGAATCAGCCGCATATACCTCAATAGGATATGAAGCACTTTTAAGCCCCCAATACCTACATCTTTCATACAAATTAAAGCTTGTCTCATAAACAGAAAATTCTTCAAAAGTTCCAATTTTTACAAAATAGCAAAATGTTCCTGGAAATGCATCCCATGACCATACACCATCACTGTTTAAAGTAACATTAGTTAAATCCGTTAAAGATCCTCCTCCAGCTTGTACTGTTTTAGGTTTAAAACACATTATAGAAAGTACTATAAGTAATATACCTAGAAATGAAATACCTATTTTTTTAAAATTTTTTTTCATTTTATTCCTCCTCATTTGTTTTTATATTTCAATTTTATCTTAATTCATTTTTTATTACAATATCTTTTATAAAAAATATAAAAGAAGTGAACCTTTAATAGTCCACTTCAAATAAAGTCTATTATCTACCAACTCTATTACAATATTTTTGTATCATAGCTGCAGCTTCTGCTCTTGTTGCATTTCCTTTTGGATTTAATGTACCATCATCATTTCCAGTTATTACACCTTTTCCTACTGCCCATTGTACTGACATGTTTGCATAACTATCAACTAATTTATAATCTTTAAATCTTCCTAAATCAGCTGTAACATTAACATTTTTTCCTTTATATCTTGCATAGTTTCTTAATATTCCTGCTAAGTCTTGTCTTATTATATTGTCATCCGGTCCGAATTTTGTTGTTCCGTCATATCCGTGAACAATACCATTATCTACAGCCCATTTTATTGCTTTTGCATACCACATGTTAGAATCAACATCTGTAAATCTTGATACGCCATTATTATTTGGGCTTCCTTCCATTCTATATAAAAGTGTCACCATCATTCCTCTTGTTAATTTATCTTCTGGAGCAAATGTTGTATCATTATAACCTTTTACAATGTTGTTTTCATACACATATTTTACAGCATTATAATACCATGCATCTTTAGCAACATCTTTGAATGGCAATTCTTGTGGTTGAGGTGGAACTTGACTTGGTTTTGCAGCAACAGCAAAATCTCCAAAGCTTGTTGCCTTAAATGTAATTGTGTTATTATTTTGATTATATGAGTCAATTTGAATTACTTCATAAACTCCAGTATTGTTAATGTTGTGTACAACTACAATATTTTCACCATCAATTCCTTGTGCTAGTTTTAATGATATTGTTGCATTATTTGTAATTGTTGGTACTGCTGCTGTCCATGTATTATCTGCTGTACCTTTATATATAACTTTATTTAATTCTAATCCGAATGCTGCTTTTATTTCGTATCCTTGTCCTGCTTGAGCAGCAAATGTTGATGCATTATATGTTTGACTTACATTTTTAGCAACTAATTTACCTGTTCCAGATGTAATAACATTTTGTGGTAATGTTAGTGTTCCTGATTGAACTGCATTAGTTTGTGTTACAACGCTATTTGATGCTTGTGTAATTAATCCAGATAATGTCATGTCTAATACTGGCATTGTTAATGTATATTGTCCTATTTCATTTTCATCTGGAACTAAATTTACTCCGCATGATTGTAAACTTGTTACTTGATATCCATAATCTGGTAGAATTTTTAATGTTACTGTGCTTCCTGCTTGTGCGCTTAAATCTCCACCATCTTCTTGACCTTGTTGACCATATAAAATGTCAAGCATTGCTTCACCTTCGTGTCTATAATGCATTCCTGTACCAGGATCATCAATTAATACTAAATCTGCTGCATCATATGTAGTTTGTCCATCTGGTAATGTAACAGAAACAATTTCAACTTTGCCGTGTTCCATAACCGCTTCTGGTCCAAACATTGCTTCATCTCCGTAAGACCATTTAATTTTTGGTAAAATAGATTCATCTATTGCGCATTCAATTTCAACATTGTATACAGAAGCATGTGGCACAGTTGTTTCATACCAAGTAGTTGTTCCATTATCAAATACTTGAACATTATTTATTGTAAGTTTTTTAATTACATATCCAAAATCAACACATATAGTTAGTGTGTCATTATTTCTTTCCTCAACTTCTTGAGTTAAATTAACTTGCTCTACTGCTATTGGATTTGCAGGATTTCTTTCAATATATGGTATATCATTAATATCAAATTGAACCATTTCTCCATATAATGATACTGCATTTAATGTTATATTTGTTTTGCTTGTTCCTCTAATTGATCTAGAATCTATATGAATAACAGTAGCTTCAGTGTTTGGAAGATCTATTCTTCCGTTGTTTCCAACTGTTAATTCGTTTCCATCTATAACAACTAAAATTTTAGATAAATCAACATTTCCGTCACTTGTTACAATTAAATATGTTCCTGTAAATGTTGTACTATTAAATTTACCTTCTACCCATGGTCCAGGTACATCTGCTTGTTGTACATCATCCCATACTATGTCTTGATGTAAGTTAAGCATATTATTGTTTCCATCATATACTGCAAATGTAATTCTTCCTGTATTATTTGACGCATTACAATCTATTGTAACTGTTCCGTCATTATTTAATGCAATATTCTCATCATAAAATTCAATACGTTTTCTTTCATTAACTTCTAATATGGAGTGTTCTGCTATACTAACCCAATAATTATCCATTCCTGCATTTAACACAACTTTTCCAGTTTGTGCATCAATTAAGAAATCTTGTCCATTGAAATTGAATTTTACATCTGTTAAATCAACAGGATTTTGCTCATCTGTTGTAACTACCATATATGCCCCAGCATATGAAGTTGTTTTTAATTGTGCATATGCACTTGTTGTATCTAGCTCATCTTCTCCTGTTTGATCATTATATCTGTGATATTGTTCAACTTTCATTTTTGAATTATCTGAATTATAAAATGCAATTTTTAATATACCTTGATTAAATTCTAATGGGCAATCCATTGTTAATACATTATCATCTACAGATATATTGGTTCCAGAAATACCAATCATTTTTCTGTCTACTAATGGTCTTATTGTGTTTTCATCCCAATTAATATATGAATTCTCAAAAGTTGCCATTTCTGGAAATACTATTATTCCATTTGCTGGCACTGTTAAATAATTAACAGGATATGGTACCTCAAACCTAATATCTGTTAAATCTACTGCTGGATTTGATGTTGATGTTACAGTAACAGTAGCACCTTCATAAGCAGTAGAATTAAATCTTACTTCTACTTCATTTTGACTTGGCTCATTTTGTTGTGTTTTGTCATTCCATTCCATTCTTCTTTCAATTAATGCAGGAGTTCCATCTGAATTTGCAAATGTTAGTGTAAGTCTTCCTTCATTACCTTCAATAGGAGAATCTATTGTAACAGAATTTCCAGATAAATCTAGATTATTTCCACGAATTCCTAATCTTTTTCTCTCATGTAATTCTTGAATATCCCATTCTGAAAATCCAAGATAATCAGATGCTACAAAATCTACTCTTCCAGTTTGTGCATTTGGAATTCCATATATATCCATACCAGTACTATTATCAAAACCTAATCTAAATTTAATGTCTGTTAAATCTATTGAATTTTGTGGGTCTGTTGTTACAATCATATATGCACCTTCATATGTTGTTGTGCTTAATTTAACTGTTGCTTCTGTATTACTTGCTATATTTTGTTGTGTATCGTTATCCCACTCATATCTTGGTTCTGCAATAGCAGCACTACCATCAGAATTATAAAATGTTAATATAATTCTTCCAGAGTTAAATGTCATAGGGCTATCAAATGTTGCAGTGTTTCCACTTATAACCATATTGTTTCCTCTAAGACTTATTTCTTTTCTTTCATTTATATAGTTGATACTCCAATCTCTAATATTTATACCATTATCTGTATCTGGGAAATATACTCTGTGAGTGTCTGGATCAACTGTTCCATATTGGTCGTTTCCAAATTCAAATTTAATATCTGATAAATCTATATTTCCTGTTGAACCAACAACCATATATGCTCCTAAATAACTTGTTGAGTTTAATGTTGCTTCTGCACCACTTCCGTCAGGTACATAAGTTTGTTGTTGATCATCCCATTGAACATAAGGATTCAAATTTGTAACAGAATCATCTGCATTATAAACTGTAAATGAAAGTGTTCCATTACTATATGGAAGTGGAGAATTCATTGTTAATGTATTTCCATTTATAACACAGCTATGATCCTCTGAACCAAAATATACTCTTTTAGGTTCATTAACATCTGTTGTTGCATTGAAATCTATTCCCATCCAATCTCCATCTGGCAAATAAATTTTATTATTTGCATCTACCATGCTATATCCACCATTATCATAGTAGAATTTTAGTGTTGATACATCTGCATCATCACTTGTAATTTCTAAATAGTATCCATTAATTGACTCATTTTGTGGATCACTATATGTAATTGAACATCCTGCCACGCTTTGATTTGCATATGGCGAATTAGCTAGCATTGCAGCTACTGTTGGATCTTGAGTCCAATCTTCCAAAGGACATACTTGTCCATTACTGTTAAATAATTTAACTTTTAAAGTTCCTGAGTTTATGCGGTTATGTACTTCAACTGTAATTGAACCATCATTTAAAAATGTTAAATTATCTCCAACAAATAAAATGTCTTTGTCGTTAGTTCCAAATGCAGCATATGTATTACTTGGTACTAATGCAAACAAAAACGGTATTATCATTGCGATTATAATCAAAGTTGCAATTAATTTTTTTCTAAATCTTGTGTTCATTTTATTCCTCCTCTTTAGTTTTTATACTTTAATTTTATTACAAATATTTTTTTGTTACAACATTTTTTTCAAAAAAAAAGTAAGATATTTTTATATCTTACTTTAATAATTTAATAACCTACTTTGTTACAATATTTTTGAATCATAGCTGATGCTTCGGCTCTTGTGGCATTTCCTTTTGGATTTAATGTACCATCATCATTTCCAGTTATTACACCTTTTCCAACTGCCCATTGAACGGCAGGTTTAGCATAACTATCAACTTTTTTATAATCACTAAATTTTGTTAAATCAGCTGTAACATTTACGTCTTTTCCTTTATATTTAGCATAATTTCTAAGTATTCCAGCCAAATCTTGTCTTATTATATTATCATTTGGCCCAAACTTTGTTGTTCCATCATATCCATGAACAATACCATTATCTACAGCCCATTTTATTGCTTTTGCATACCATTCACTTGGATTAACATCAGTAAATCTTGATTTACCATCATTGTTTGGACTACCTTCCATTCTATATAAAAGTGTAACCATCATTCCTCTTGTTAGTTTATCTTCTGGAGCAAAGGTTGTATCATTATAACCCTTAACAATATTGTTCTCATATACAAATCTTACTGCATTATAATACCACGCATCTCTTGAAACATCTGTAAATGGCAATTTTTTCTCATAAACGGCTTTAATTCTTGTTACTCCTAATACAAGAGGTTCATTAACTTGTAATGCTCTATTTCTTGAAATAACTTCTCCATTACTTTCATTCATCCAATATTCAAATTGATATCCATCATTTGGCTTTGCCCAAACAAACCATGGTTCATTTTCATATATATAACCATTAAATCCTGAACCCTCTCCATAATCAGCAGGTTCTTCTGATAGTGATCCAGAAAGACTAATTTTTCCTTTTGTTGTATCATTATAAAAATAAAAGTAAGATCCCCATCTAGCGTATAGTGTCATATTCTTATTTGGTATTGTTGTATTGAAATTGAATATAGAATTAGAATCAGCTGGATTTGTAAGCCATTCAATAACAACCCAATTTCCTTTTGATGGAATTGAAGGTTTTATTACATAATTTCCTTCATATACAGTTTGATCTGGAACAGTGCTTCCACCTCTAGAATCAAATTTTATTGTATATGCAGTTGCTGTTGTTGGTGTCCAGTTTGCATAAATTGTTGTTGTTGCTTCTATAGGAGTATTGCTAAAATCAAATTTTGTTGTACATGCATTATCTTCGTACCAATCTTCGAACACATATCCCTCTCTTGTTGGATTTACTGAAGGTCTTGTTGCGAAACTTCCTTTATTAATGTGTTGGCTATCTATTGAACTACCACCTTTAGTATCAAAAGATACTGTATAAACTGCATTTGGATCTACATCATAAACGGCAAGAATTCTAGAGTTTACTCCTAATGGCTCATCAAAACAAACAGGATTTTCTGTTGAGTATACTTCGTTCGTAGTTGTATTTTTCCAATGTTTAAATACATATCCCTCTTTGGCTTGTGCATATACATACCAAGGACGCCCTTCATATATTATTCCGTTAAATCCACTACCTTCTGAAAATGTTGGAGGATCGGCAAGCGAGCTTGTACTTGTTACTCTTCCTTTTGTTGTATCAGTTGATATATATGCATAAAATCCCCATCTAGCATATAAAGTTGTATCTTTGTTTATTGGAGTATTAGTAAAATCAAATGTGTTCCAAACATCACTTAAGTTTTCCAACCATCCATAAAAAGTCCAATTATCTGATCTTGTTGGATCTTGAGGTTTAGTCGCATATGATCCTCTGTCCACTAACTGTTGTGATACACTACTTCCAGCACCAGTTTCAAAATTAACTTCGTACGTATCTTTTATTTCATTAAAATTAAATGTTACTGTAACACTACTACTTGGCATTGTAAAATATCTACAAATTGAACCACCCCAACTAAGTGTAACATCGCTTGATTCAGCTTCATCAAATTCATAGCCTTCACCAGCTTTTGCATATAAAATTATCTTATCTCCCTGCTTAAAATAAAATGTTTGTCCGCTTGGGTATTTCACCCCATTGTATTCAACCTTATTAATTGGATTATCTGTTAACACTGTTAATTTATATGCAGGTGTTGTATCTTGAATTTCGTATACTGGAGAATCAACATTTACAAAGCTAAATGTATCATATGTTTGTACGGAGTGCACTCCCCATTCTTCACCATTTACAATTAACTTAAATGGATTTCCAAAAACATATTCTCTACCTGCAGCGCCATCTATTCTTATTTGATCACTATAATAGTAACGTCCTGTTCCAAATGTTGCTTCAGTATATTCTTCCCATTCAGAACCATTATATTTATACCAAATTGACATTGTGTTTGTAAAACGTATTGGGCACACTTCTTCATAAGTGTAATTATATGAATATTGAACAGACATTCCATATGCTGGTTTCCACATTGTAGATATTACATCAGCACGATAAATTGGCGTCCTATCTGCTGGATTTTCAAATGTTTTCCCTACACTAATTGTTATTTCTTTATAATTACTTGCTTGATCTGTTACTCTTATTACTAGGTTTGAATTATTTCCAATTGCTACTGGCGTACCTGAAACTATTCCGTCACTTGAAACGTTAATCCAGCTTGGTCCAGATATTTTACTAAATGTATAGTTTCCAGTTCCTCCAATTGCACCATCTGCAACTGAATATGAATGAATTGGAACATTACAATAATTTTCTGCTATTTCAAAACTTGGATTATAATTAAATGTTAATGGAATTGATTCATAATCTATACTATACACAGGAGATGAAATATAAGCCATGCAATAACTCTCATAATTTTCAACGCCACTTACATTCCATAATACACCATCAACTCTGACTTGTAGTGAATTTGAGAATTTGTAATTTACTCCAGCTGTACCATCTAACCTAATTTGATTGTAAAAATAATATTTTCCCTCAATAAAGCTTGATCCATTATAATCTTTCCATTCTCCATCAACTTCTTTTAACCAACCACCCATTGTTGTTGTAACTGTTGCTGGAGAACCATTTGTATTATATGTATATGAATTATAAGAATGATCTCCTCTAACTTCGGCACCATATGTTGGAGCCACCATATCTGTTGTAACATTTACATATGAAATTTCTGTGCGCGAATCTGCATAAACAGTAATTGGCACTATATTCAACATCATTACTATAATAAGTAAC
>R27__coassemble_1503_pt1 | contig 10614 bp, 11 predicted proteins | sample R27__metabat2_low_PE_056 | metagenome-assembled genome bin R27
TCAAGCAATAATAAGTTTTCTTTTGTTAATATATTTGATCACATTTGATAACAATTTTCAAAAGGTATTATTTCGCATTGACCTTATAAATCTTCAATTGTAATAAATGCGATAATTTTTTTGGTTTTAGTATATTTTTTCTTAACAGAATCAATTATCCCAACAATTTTAACAATTTGTCCATCTTTATATTTTGGAATTTCTTGTATTTCTCCAGCTGATAATTCTGTTTCATCAGAATTTATTTCTTTCATAAGTAATGTATTTATACTACTCTGTTCTTCAATTATTTTACGTATTTTTTCAAGAGGATGCCCAGAAATATATAAACCTAACATTTCTTTTTCCATAGATAACAACTCTTTTTCAGAATATTCTTTTAAAATTGTATAATTGTACTTCATGTTTTCTAAGTTATCATCTTTTTCATTACTTTCATCAGAACTTCCAAGTGCCAGATCAAACATAGTTACTTGACCTTTATAGCTTTTTTTATTTGAATCTGATATTGAGTCTAAAATATCCCCAAAAGATGCCATTAATGTACTTCTAGTTTGATTAAATTCATCAAAAACCCCAGCTTTTATTAAACTTTCAATGCACTTTTTATTAACCGCTTCTGATTGCATTCTTTCACAAAAATCCGAAAAATCTTTGTATGGGCCATGTTGTTCTCTGTTTTTTACTATACTGTCAACTGCACTATTACCAACATTTTTTATGCTACCTAATCCAAATCTTATTTTTCCACCATCAACTGTAAACCTTGTAAAACTTTTGTTAATATCAGGTTTTAATATTTCAATGCCCATTTTTCTACATTCTTCAATATATAATGGGACTTTATCTAAATTTCCTAAAAAGCTGTTCAATGTAGCAGCCATAAATTCTTCTTTATAGTATGCTTTTAAGTATGCCGTTCTGTATGATACAACAGCATATGCAGCAGCATGTGACTTGTTAAATGCATACTTAGCAAATTCAGCCATTTCATCAAATATTTTATTAGCTGACTGTTCATCTATTCCATTTCTTACGCAACCTTGAATTATTACATTACCATTTTCATCTGTTTGACCATGAATAAAATATTCTCTTTCCTTAGCCATTACATCAAGTTTTTTCTTACCCATTGCACGACGAACTAAGTCCGCTCTTCCTAACGAATATCCGGGCTAAATCTCTTACTATTTGCATAACTTGTTCTTGATATACCATACATCCATAAGTTACTTCCAATATTGGTTTTAATGCAGGATGCGTATATACCGCATGTTCTGGGTCCTGTTTGTTTGCTATGTACCTTGGAATTTGATCCATTGGTCCAGGTCTATATAACGATACCCCTGCAATTATATCTTCCAAGCAATCTGGTTTTAGTTCTTTCATAAAGTTTGTCATACCTTGACTTTCAAACTGAAATATTCCCATACTATCTCCAGTTTGCCATAATTTAAATACTTTAGGATCATTCATTTCTCTATCAAAAACAACATCTATACCCCTGTTTTGCTTTACTAAGTCTATTGTGTCTTGTATTACAGTTAGTGTTCGTAATCCTAAAAAGTCCATTTTTAAAAGTCCTAACTCTTCAAGAGTCGTCATTATAAACTGAGTTGATGTAAGTCCATCTCTTACATAAAGAGGAACATATGTATCTACAGGCTCTTTTGTAATAACTATTCCACACGCATGTGTTGAAGCTTGTCTTGGCATTCCTTCTAGCCCCATTGCTATGTCCAATAAATTATGAGTTTCTGGATTATTTTCATATAATTCTTTTAATTCTCTGTTTTGTTCCAATGCTTTTTTTATTGTTATATGTATTTCATTTGGTATCATTTTAGCAAGTTTATCTGCCTCTGAATATGAAACATCTAAAGCTCTTGCAACATCACGTATTACCATCCTTGCGGACATAGTACCAAAAGTTATAATTTGAGAAACATGATCTTGACCATATTTTCTTCCAACATAATCAATAACCTCTTGTCTTCTTTCATAACAGAAGTCAACGTCAAAATCTGGCATACTTACTCTTTCTGGATTTAAAAACCTCTCAAAAATAAGATTATATTTTATTGGATCTATATCTGTTATTCCTATTGTATATGCAACTATTGAACCAGCTCCAGAACCACGTCCTGGGCCAACAGGAATTCCTTCAGATCTTGCATAATTTATATAATCCCATACTATTAAGAAATAATCCACATAACCCATTTTCTTAATAACAGAAAGCTCATACTCTGCCCTATCTAATATTTCTTGTGTAGTATTTTTTCCATACTTTTTCTTAATTCCTTCATCACATAAATATTTCAAATAATCATAATGAGTTTCAAAATTCTCTGGTACATCATAATTTGGTAGAATAGTATGTCCAAATTCAAATTCAACATTACATTTATTAGCAATTTCTACCGTATTCTCAAGTGCCTCGGGAATGTTTTTAAAATATTCTGCCATTTCTTCTGGAGATTTTAAATAAAAATCGTTTGTTTCAAAACTCATCCTATCTTCGTCTGTCATTCTTTTTCCAGTTTGAATGCATAATAAAATTTCATGATTATAATAATCATCTTTAGTTAAATAATGAGCATCATTTGTTGCAACTAATTTGATTCCTAGTTTTTGTGAAAGCTGAACCATTTTTTGATTTACCTTCACTTGTTCTCTTAATGAATTTGCTTGAATTTCTAAATAATAATCTTCTCCGAATATTTTTTTATACCATAAAGCTGATTCTTCAGCTTTTTCCATGTTATCATTCAATATATACTGTGGTACTTCACCTGCTAAACATGCACTACAGCATATTAAACCATCATGATATTTTTCTAAAATCTCTTTATCTATACGTGGTTTATAATAATATCCATCCGTAAAACCTAAAGATACTAATTTTGAAAGGTTTTTATACCCTTCATTATTTTTAGCAAGCAATATTAAATGGTTATATTTATTATCAATGTTTGGTTCTTTATCAAATCTTGTACGTGGTGCAACATACACTTCACATCCAATTATAGGCTTAATACCATTTGCTTTGCATGCCTTGTAAAAATCTATTACTCCAAACATCACACCATGATCTGTTATTGCAATTGAATCCATTCCAAGCTCTTTAGCTCTTACTGGTAAATCTTTTATTCTATTAGCTCCATCTAGCAAACTAAATTCACTATGAACATGTAAATGTACAAAATTTGACATTTTTTAGACTTCCTTTCTTACAAATTTCTTGCCATTTGTATCCCTGATGCTGATGCCATCATCAAACCTCTGGTCATACCTCCACCATCACCTATTGAATACAAACCTTTTACACTTGTTTCAAATTTCTCATTTATTAAAACTTTATTGCTATAAAACTTAATTTCTGGCCCATATAATAAATTATCTGGATGTGCAAATCCTTCAATTATTTTATCCATTTCTTTTATGAATTGCAAAATATCTGTCATAGTTCTATATCCTATAGCAAATGTAATATCACCCGGAACTGCAGTTTTTAAAGTTGGAACAACTGAATTTCTATCTAACTCTTCTTGCCAGGTTCTTTTTCCTCTATTTATATCACCTAATCTTTGAACAACAACATTTCCCTGACCTAACTCATTTAAGTTTTTGGCAACATTACGCCCATATTCAATTGGTTTGTTAAATGGATATGTGAAATTGTGTGAAACTAATATTGCAAGATTTGTATTTGTACTTTTTTTATCCTTATATGAATGACCATTTACCAAGGTTAAATTATTATCATATACTTCTGATGCAACAAATCCACTTGGATTTTGGCAAAATGTTCTTACCTTATCTTTGAATGGATATGGATATCCTATGAACTTTCCTTCATACATATATTTATTAATATTTTTCATAACACTATCTGGAAGTTCATATCTTACTCCAATATCTACAACACCAGCTCTAGATTCAATTTTATGTTTGTTACACATATCTGAAAGCCAATTTGCACCTTTTCTTCCAACAGCAATAACAATTTTATCTGAATAAAATTCTTCTAAACCTTTTTTAGGCTCTTTTGCTGATTTTACAATAACACCTTTAACTTGATTATTATCTATAATTAAATCATCAACAATAGACTCAAATTTCATTGTTATATTATTATCTTCCAAATAATTTTCTAGTTTAGCATATAATTCATGTGCTTTTTCTGTACCTAAATGACGAATAGGAATATCTATTAAATTTATACCTTCCTTTTTTGACTTATTTCTAATTTTGGTAACCTCTTCCTTGAATTCCACACCTTCCAATTTAGGATCAGCGCCAAATTTTAAATAAATTTCGTCTGTATAATCAATTAGACTTTTAGTTTTTTCAACACCTATATATTTATGAAGCTCTCCACCAACATAAATATCATTATCTTCATTATTGTAAAGCGAAAGTTTTCCGTCAGAAAAAGCTCCTGCTCCAGAAAAACCACTAGTAATATTACAAAAAGGTTTACACTTTGTACACTTTCCTGTTTTCTCTATTGGACATGTTCTATTTTCCACTCTTTTTCCCTGTTCAATTAATAATACACTTTTAAATTTTTTTAATTGAATTAGCTCATACGCGCAAAAAATTGAACTTGGACCCATCCCAATAATTATAACATCATACTTATTTTCAGATTCCATAAGCAAAACCTCCTATTTAATTTTTATAATAATTTTATGATTTCTCCCAAATCTTTGCCCTGAACTTTAGGAATTTGTAAAATTTCAAATTTTGAAGTTTTATCTCCAAATTTTATTTCTACTATATCTCCAACTTTAACATCATAACTAGGCTTTACAACCTTTCCATTTACACTAACTCTTCCATTATCTGCAGCATCATTTGCAACAGTTCTTCTTTTTATTACTCTTGAAACTTTTAAAAATTTATCTAAACGCATCTTATTTCATTTCCTCCTTAATGTTTTATATCATAATTCTTGGGTGTTTTCAATAAAACAAACCAAAAATACATTTGAATTATTTGACAGCTTTACATAAAACTGATATAATAGTTCTATGAAATTCATAATTCCAACATGTAAAGGAGGTTAAGATATGAGTTGGAAAGAACACCGGACACCAATATCTTGCGTTATTGGTAAAATGTCTAGCAATAAAAAAGAGCAGCCTGCAGGATACCCAAACTTGACAACATTGCATACGCACTTGCAAGACTTCCAGATTAACATTGTCCAAGATCTAACAGACTCTTCCGTAAACTCTGTAACAATAAGTGCAGCACAAAAAGAAGCAATTGAAAAAGTAAAATACTTGTTGGAGCAACATAAAGTTAAAATTTTTTCTTGCGGTACATACTGGATTTGCGCAGAATACCGCGCATACCTAATCCTGAGAGAAAATAACTAATGTTGCTAAATCCCTATATATTTTTATATAGGGATTTTTTTTGAATATTTTTTCACTTTTTAGAGAGAATAATACCAAATATACTTATTTAGAGGAGGAATCATATTGGAACATATTGGTGAACAAACAATAAAATTTAAAAAACCACCTACCATTCTTGAAGCTGCTTCTATTGTTGGTCCAAAAGAAAGTCAAGGCCCCTTGGCTAAATTTTTTGATCAATGTATTGAAGATGAGTTTTGGGGTGAAAAAAGTTGGGAAAAAGCTGAAAGTAAATTTGTTAAAGAAACTGTAAGTGGAGTTATTTCAAAATCTGGAGTAGCAGTTTCAGATATTGATTACTGTTTTGCTGGAGACCTTCTAAATCAATGTATTTCTTCTAGTTTTGGGCTTCGTGAATTAAATATTCCTTTCTTTGGTGTTTTTGGAGCATGCTCAACATTTGTTGAAAGTATTTGTTTAGGAAGTACTTTTGTAGCATCAGGTGCAGCAAAAAATGTAATTTGTGCAACTTCTAGCCACTTTTGCAGTGCAGAAAAACAATTTAGATTTCCACTAGAATTGGGAAATCAACGTCCACCTACTTCACAATGGACAGTTACAGGATCTGGTGCAGTTATACTTTCAGCTGAAGGAAAAGGTCCTTACATCACCCATATAACACCTGGAAAAATTGTAGATATGGGTATTAAAGATGCTAACAATATGGGAGCTGCAATGGCTCCTGCTGCACTTGCAACATTAATTACACATTTAAGAGATACTGGTAGAAAGCCAAGTTATTATGATGCAATTATTACAGGTGATTTGGGACACATTGGAAAAGAAATTCTAACAGAACTTGCAGGAACTAAAGGTTGTAATATTGCTAATAATTATAATGATTGTGGCGTTCTGATTTTTGACAAAGAAAAACAAGATACACATTCAGGCGGTTCTGGATGTGGATGTATTGCAAGTGTATTTTCTGGTTACCTTTTTAAACAATTAAAAGATAAAAAAATAAGAAGGCTTTTACTAATTGCAACAGGTGCTCTTATGAATTCCACAAGTACACAGCAAGGTGAAAGCATTCCTGGAATTGCACATGCGATTAGTATTGAAATATGATAAATAAAAAAGGAGAGATTTTTAATTATGGCATTTGTTAATAGTATTGATTGGATGCAGTTATTAAAGTGTTTTGTTGTTGGTGGCTTGATTTGTATAATTGGACAAATTTTAATTGACAAAACTAAACTAACACCTGCTCGTATTTTGGTTACTTTTGTAACTGCGGGTGCTATTTTAGGTGGCCTTGGTGTATACAAATATGTAATAGATTTTGCAGGCTGTGGTGCAACGGTTCCATTAACAGGCTTTGGAGCTAATCTTGCTAAAGGTGCTATTGAAGGAGCCAAAGAGCAAGGATTACTTGGAGCATTCATTGGCGGTGTTAAAGCTTCAGCTGGTGGAATTGCAGCTGCAGTGTTTTTCGGATATATTGCATCTTTAATTGCAAAACCGAAGATTAAAAAGCAATAAAAAAAAGTTCATTATATATGAACTTTCTTTTATTGTTTTATAAAATTAAGCATTTTTAGCGATTTCAGCAATTTTTGCAAATGCTTCAGCGTCGCTAACAGCTAATTCAGCTAACATTTTTCTGTTAACTACAACATTAGCTTTTTTAAGTCCAGCTATCATTTTGCTGTATGTTAAACCATTTTGTCTAGCTGCAGCATTAATTCTAGCTATCCATAATTTTCTAAAATTACTCTTTTTGTCTTTTCTTCCTACATAAGCATAAGCTCCTGATTTCATAACTGCTTGTTTAGCATTTCTAAATCTGTAACTTTTTGCACCATAGTATCCTTTTGCTCTTTTTAATATTTTTTTATGTTTTTTACGAGTAATTATTGCTGTTTTTACTCTTGCCATTCTTATTCACTCCTATTCTTTCAATATATTTTTACTAATTAATTACCATATGGTAACATTTTCTTAATTCCTGCTTCACATGTTTTGTCTGCATAAGCATTCATAATTTTACCATTTGTTTTTTGTCTTTTTGTTTTGTTAGCTAAAAGATGTCTTCTATTTGCTTTAGTTCTTTTAACCTTTCCTGTTGCTGTGTAAGAATATCTTTTTTTAGCTGCTTTGTTAGTTTTTAATTTTGGCATATGCCCTCTCTCCTCTCTCTATATAAGAATTAATCAGCTTTTTTAGCTAAGATTATAAACATATTTTTACCTTCTAATACTGGTTTCTTCTCTGGAGTAGCTACGTCTGCCAAGCTTTCTATAAACTCATTTAGAACTTCTTCTCCAAGTTTAACATAATTTAATTCTCTTCCTCTAAATCTAACTGTTATTTTAACCTTATTTCCATCTTCGATGAATTTTCTTGCATTTTTAGATTTGAATTCAAAATCGTGTTGCTCAATATTAGGTGTAATTCTGATTTCCTTAACTTCTAAAACTTTTTGTTTTTTTCTAGCTTCTTTTTCTTTTTTAGCTTGTTCAAATTTATATTTACCATAGTTCATTATTTTGCAAACTGGTGGTTCGCTATTTGGTGCAACTAATACTAAATCTAATTTTTTGTCATAAGCTAAATCTAGAGCTTCATTTAAAGAAACTGTACCTCTTTTTTGACCTTCGTCATCAATTAATTGAACTTCTTTTGCTCTAATTTGTTCATTAATAAGTAATTCTTGTTTTATAAAGAACACCTCCTTAAAAATTTTAAGCAAAAATAAAAGATTGACTTTGTTGTAAAAGCCAATCCACACTCAAAATATAGTTCTTGTATTCATAACACAAGAATTACAGTATTTGTTAACCTTTTTCTACTCGATAAGGTGAGAAGTGGATTGCTTCTTCTTTTTTGCTCTACTATAATACTATATTTTTATTGTTTTGTCAATACCCATTATGTAAAAAATATAATTGGACTGGAAAATAATTTCATCCAGTCCAAAATATATTAGTCTTTAATTAACATATTCAATATATCAATTTCCTGTTTCATCTCATTATCACCGATTTCTTTCATTTCCTTTTCAAAATATTCTTTGAATTTTTTGAAAGCTTCGCTATATTCTTTACTTACGCTCAATTTAACTGAACTTCTTTCGTTTTCGCCCAATAATACTCTAACTTGCTCTTGTGTGCAATATTCACAATCTTTAATTCCTGTTGTTACAGTAACTAACATTGTTCTATCCTCTTCTCCTCTTTCATATAAAATCCAGTTTTTCATTAAGTTTGCATATCTTGTTAAGGCAATTGCTTTTCTAATTCCAGTATTATCATAATATTCTTCTGTTGTATTTTTTAAAGAAACCTTTTGTTCATTTTTGTGTTCCTTTCCATCTCTGTCTTTATAAGAAACTGTTATTTGTGTTCCTTCAAAACCCGGGTCTTCTTTGAAATCGACTATAGCAGGTGATAATTTTAATAATATTACTCCACCTTTGGCTTCTCCACTTTCATTTCTACTTGATGGGAATAATGTATTTACCTTCATTAAAGTAGCACTATTTTTCTCTTTTGTGTCTGTACCATATACGCTTTTTATTACATAATTAGTTGAATTAAATTTTAATTCTAAATCAAATACTAAAGGTGTTACCATGTATTCAAAATCTTCACCCATTATTTTTTTGAATTCTTCTGAGCTGTGAACTGAATAATAATTTGCTCCTTTAACATCTGATAATGTTTCAATAACTTCAGTGTTAAAATCGACACCAACACCAATAAATGTAGTATAAATTTTGTTATCCGCATTCTCTTTTACATATTTTGTTAATTCTCCACGTGATGTTTGACCTAAATTAGGCATTGCATCTGTTATTACAATCATTCTATTTTCATATTCTGAATCATTCAACATTTCATCAGTATATAGTTTTGTTCCTTCTGTATATCCTGCTTCAAAGTTTGTTCCACCATTATCTTTAATTTCTAGAATATGCTTTTTTAATGCATCCATATTTGTTTCGCTAACCATGCTTACAGGTTTTGCTAAATATGATCTATCATCAAATAAAACAATACCAATTCTATCTTCTGGTTTCAATTCATCTAATAAAAGATTTAATGATTCATTTGCTATTTCCATTTTACTTTTACGCTCTTCGTTACTTTTTCTAGCTTTATCTCCATCATAATAATATGAATCAAAAGCTGACCCCATTGATCCAGAAATATCCATTACTACAATTAGGTTTAATTTTTTTCTTGAAAAATCACTTTCTTTAATGTTTGAATTTAATCCAACAGTCATATAATATTCAGGAGCTCCTGATACAGGGTCTTTTGATATGGCAGTTGAATATGCTGGATAGAATAAATCATCGGAATTATTTTTACTAGTATCACCTGTATTAAAATAATAATCATAGAATAATCCATTATAAGTTATATCTGTTGATATTGGAAAATATCCGTTTTTTATATTCTCTCTAAAATTTTCAATATTTTTAGCTCCGCCTGTTGAAAATCCTAAATTTCCACCACCTATTTCAGACATATTCATAGTTCCTGTTGCTGTAGCTGATTCATAAACCACACCTTTATAGCCATCACTTTCACTTGCACTTGAAAAATTCCAATCATCAATTAATTGCTTCTTTTCATTTCCCTTAAAGTAGTTAACTAATCCATCCAATCCTTTTTCTCTTATATTAATATGAGACAACCATATTCCTACAGATCCTAATCCCACTACTAATATTGTAACTATTACAATTACCAAAACTAATTTTTTGTTCATTTTTAATTCCTCCAAATATATATTTTCTTGCGTTTTTTATTTCGCTACTATTTAGATGTTTTCTTATGAAGTTTTTGTTGGTATTTTGTGAAAAAAATTATAAAAATTGTTATTAGTACCACACCACAAGCTATTCCAGCTATTGAAAAAGCATCTATTTTTTCAGCATTACTACTGGTTTTAGGTTGTATTTCAATTACAGTATTAATATCGTTTTCTATTTCTTTATTATCCTCTTTTACTGTTTCATTTTTATTTTCATTTATCTCTGACGCTGTATTTTTTAACTCACTTGTAGATGCATCTTGATAAGATTCTTTAATATTATCAACATTAGAATTTACATTATTGTTATCTTTTTGTATATTTTCTCCTTTTGAATTTTTATTACTTAAATATGCCTTTTCTTTAAGAAGTTTTTCTCTTCTTAAAAATACAAGCATAAATGCTATTGTAGCTCCTG
>R27__coassemble_1525_pt1 | contig 10516 bp, 7 predicted proteins | sample R27__metabat2_low_PE_056 | metagenome-assembled genome bin R27
ACGTATAATTTGGCAAGGGAAGTTGGTTTTAAAAATATTAATGTTGATTTAATGATAGGTCTACCAAATCAAAGTACAGAGGAGGTTAAAGATTCTTTAGAAAAAATAATTAACCTTTCACCAGAACATATTTCTATGTATTCTTTAATAGTTGAGGAAAGTACTGCAATATTTGATTTAATTGAAACAGGAAAGCTTATAATACCAAATGAAAGCATTGAAAGAGAAATGTATTGGTTAGTAAAAAGAAGATTAGAAGAGGCAGGATATAAACATTATGAAATATCGAATTTTGCTAAAAAAAATAAAGAATCAAAGCATAATATGAATTGCTGGAAACAAGAATCATATTTGGGTTTTGGTACAGCAGCACATTCATATTTTAATGGCACAAGATTTTCAAATATAGATAATTTAAAACAATATATAAATAATTATTTGGCAGGTGCTTCGGTTCATAATATTATTTTTCACGAAAACCAAGATAAAACTTCAATGATGAAAGAGTATATGATGCTTGGACTTAGAAAAATTGATGGAGTTGATATTACAAAATTTAAAAATAAATTTTCAGAAAACCCTGTTTACATTTTTAGAAATGAATTAAATAAATTGATATCAGAGGATTTGCTAGAGATTGATGAAAATAGTATAAAGCTTACAGATAAAGGATTAGATTTGGCAAATCAAGTATGGATAGAGTTTGTGTAAAAAGTTCTCAAAAGTTTTTTATTATTGACATTAATAATAGAAGTGATATAATATATACACATAAAAAATACATAGAAGCCCCGAATCTTATTACTATTTTTTTAGAAAGGATGACTATCTATGAAAGCTGCTCTTTTAATTTGGTTAGGAATTTGTTTGGTTTGCGTGGTTGGACTATTTGTAATTGAAAAGATTGACAGAAAAAAATAGTGACAAAATAATGAAAATTTTAGCAATTGGTATTGACATTTGCTAAAATAGGGTGTAATATATTAGCAGTCTTGAATAAAGACTGCTAATTTTATGTATACTAAGAAAAAACATAAAAGAGGTGAAAATATGTTAAATGATAGAAAAAAGAAAATTCTTCAAGCTATTGTAGATGAATATGTTGAAACTGCAGAACCAGTAAGCTCAGGAGTGCTATGCGATAAACATGGAATTGATTATAGTAGTGCTACAATTAGAAATGAAATGGCTGAATTAGAAAAAGAAGGGTATTTAAGCAAAGTTCATACTTCAAGTGGAAGAGTTCCATCAGCAAAAGGTTACAGATTATATGTAAATGAACTTTTAAAAGAACAAAATTTAAGTTTAGAAGAAACAAAATATATTAAATCTCAGTTAGAAAATAAAGTTGATGAAATTGAAGAACTTACAAAAATTACAACTAACACATTGTCTGAAATCACCCATTACACAACAGTTGCTATAGGTCCAAGAACAACAGAACAAATTATAGAAGAAATTAAGTTTGTTTTATTAGGAACTAGAATGGTAATGTGTGTAATTGTTACAGACGGAGGTCTAGTAAAAGAAACAATAATAAAGTTTAATGAAGATATTAGAGATGAACAGGTTCAAAACTTAAATAGTATTTTTAATTCAAAGCTTAAAGGAAAGCCATTAGAAAAAATAGATAAACCATTAGAAGAATATATCTTTTCAGAATTAAATTATAGTGTTGAAGTTATAAAAGCTATAATTAATCAAATTAATAAAATCATAGAGGAAGAAGAAAAAATATACTACGAAGGCGCAAACAAAGTATTTGAACAGCCTGAATTTCAAAATGTTCAAATGGCAAAAAATTTCATCAATATATTAGATAGAAAAGATTTAGTTATGAATCTATTAAATTCCGAATTTAGTGATGATATAAATGTATATATAGGTGATGAAAATGCGGATGATGATTTGCAAGACTTTAGCATTATTACATTCAAACAGCGAATAAACGACAAAGAAATGGGGACTATTGGTATAATAGGGCCTAAGAGAATGGATTATTCAAAAGTTATAGCTGTTATGAAATATATAAAAGGATTAATGGGAAATGGAGGGAAGAAATAGATGGTAGAAAATCAAGAAGTGTCAAATGCTGCAGAAGAATCAAACGATGGAATAAAACTTGATCAATTTAAGTCTTTAAAAGAAGAATTAGATTCATTAAGAGCTGAAAATGAAGAACAAGAAGATAGAATAAAAAGATTAATGGCAGAGTTTGAAAACTTCAAAAAAAGAAGTGCAAAAGAAAGAGAACAATTGTATAATTCAATAATTTCTGATATTGCAATATCTTTTTTACCAGTAATTGATAATTTAGAAAAAGCTGTTAGTGTAAAAACAGAAGATGAAAACTATCGCGTTGGTGTTGAACTTGTTTTAAAGCAATTTAAAGAAGTTTTAGCTAATAATGGTATAAAAGAAATTGAAGCAGTTGGAAAAACTTTTGACCCTGAATTACATGAAGCTGTTAGTTCTGTGGAAGATGAAAGTTTAGGTACTCAAGAAATAAAAGAAGAGTACAGAAAAGGTTATATGATTGGTAATAAGGTTATTAGACATTCTTTGGTTGTTGTGGCTAATTAGTGGTTTGACGGCCGCTAGTGGTAATAAATATATTAATACTTCGTATCCTTGCTGGCGCTTGGATGTGAGAAAGGTGTGTGTTTGGTGCGCCAAACTGCGCGGATTACTCAGTATTAATATATTTATTGCCACTAGCTAGTATGAAACAATAAAGCAGACAACAAAAGAATGAACTTTTAGAAAAAAGAAAAAGGAAGTAAAATTATTTTAAGGAGGATTTTTAAAATGGGAAAAATTATAGGTATTGATTTAGGTACAACAAATTCATGTGTATCAGTTATGGAAGGTGGAGAAGCAGTTGTTATTCCAAATGCAGAGGGAAACAGAACAACACCATCTGTAGTTGCTTTTTCAAAAAATGGTGAAAGATTAGTAGGGCAAATCGCTAAACGTCAAGCTGTTACAAATCCAGAAAACACAGTTATTTCAATTAAAAGAAAAATGGGAACAGATTCAAAAGTAAATATTGATGGAGATACTTTTTCTCCACAAGAAATTTCAGCTATGATTTTACAAAAATTAAAAGGTGATGCTGAAAGTTATTTAGGACAAAAAGTAACACAAGCTGTTATTACAGTTCCAGCATATTTTAGTGATTCACAAAGACAAGCAACAAAAGATGCTGGTAAAATAGCTGGGTTAGAAGTTTTAAGAATTATAAATGAACCAACAGCTGCAGCACTTGCTTATGGTGTAGACAAAGATAATATAGAACAAAAAATAATGGTATATGACTTAGGTGGTGGAACATTTGATGTATCTATTCTAGACATTGGTGATGGTGTATTCGAAGTTCTTGCTACAAGTGGTAACAATAAATTAGGTGGAGATGATTTTGATGAAAAAATTATTGAATACCTAGTATCAGAATTCAAAAAATCAAATGGTATTGACTTATCTCAAGATAAAAGTGCAATGCAAAGATTAAAAGAAGCAGCTGAAAAAGCTAAAATAGAATTGTCTGGTATGACTCAAACAAATATTAACTTACCTTTCATTACAGCAGATAGTACAGGACCAAAACATTTAGATGTTACATTAACAAGAGCTAAATTTGAAGAATTAATTGGTGATTTAGTACAAAGTACAACAGGACCAGTTAACCAAGCTTTAAAAGATGCTGGATTAACACCAGCAGATATTGCACAAGTATTACTAGTTGGTGGTTCTACAAGAGTTCCATTAGTACAAGAAACAGTTAAGAAAATTACAGGAAAAGAACCAAATAAAGGTATAAATCCAGATGAATGCGTTGCTATTGGTGCAGCTATTCAAGGTGGTGTATTATCAGGTGATGTTAAAGACTTAGTATTACTAGATGTAACACCATTATCATTAGGTATTGAAACATATGGTGGTGTATTTACAAAATTAATTGAAAGAAATACAACAATACCAACTAAAAAATCACAAGTATTTTCTACAGCAGCAGATGGTCAAACAAGTGTTGAAGTTCACGTTTTACAAGGTGAAAGAGAAATGGCTGCTTATAATAAAACATTAGGTAGATTCAATCTATCAGGAATTCCAGCTGCACCAAGAGGAGTACCTCAAATTGAAGTAACATTTGATATTGATGCAAATGGTATAGTTCACGTATCTGCAAAAGATATGGCAACAGGAAATAGCCAACAAGTTTCAATTACAGCATCAACAAATTTATCTGACGAAGATATTGAAAAAGCTGTAAAAGATGCTGAAGCACATGCTTCTGAAGATAAAAAGAGAAAAGAAGACATTGAAACAAGAAATAATGCAGAAAGCTTAGTATATAACTGCCAAAAAACATTAGATGAATTAGGGGATAAAATTAGCGGTGAAGAAAAAGCTAAAGCTGAAGCAGAAATTGAAAATGTTAAAAAAGCTTTAGAAGGTTCAGATACAGAGGCTATAAAATCAGCTACAGAAAAATTAACAACAGTATTCTATTCAATTTCTGAAAAATTATATGCTGCTAATGCAGCAGGAACTGAAGGAACAGCAACTGAAGGAACAGAAGCTGGACCAAGTGTTGATGAAAATGGAAATGTATATGATGCAGATTATAAAGTTGAAGATGAAGATAACAAATAAATTGGTGAAAAATGACCTTTTTAAGGTAAGCACCGAGAGAAAAAAATTAGATATTTTCTAAAAAAGTAACCCCTCCAAACGCGGTTTATATTGAGGTCGTTCGGAGGGGTTGTTACGATAACTTGTTGGGTTATAAGTTTTAGGACTCAGGTCAGGGATTACTTTTTATAAAATACTAATTCTTTTCTCCGAGCGTTTTTGTGTAGGTTATTTTATAATTATAAAATGAATGAAGAAAGGAAATGAGTTATGGCTCAAAAGAGAGATTATTATGAGGTGTTAGGGGTTAGCAAAACCGCAACAGATGAAGAGCTAAAAAAGGCATATAGAAAACTTGCTAAACAATATCACCCAGATGCTAATCCAGATAATAAAGAAGAGGCTGAGAAGAAATTTAAAGAAGTTAATGAAGCTTATGAGGTTTTATCTGATGCCCAAAAGAGACGTATGTATGATCAATTTGGACATGATGGCCCTGCAGGATTTGGAGGGGGAAACCCTGGTGGTGGATATTATTCATATACTGGTTCAGGATTTAGTGGATTTGAAGATTTTGATTTAGGAGACATATTTTCATCAATTTTTGGTGGAGGATCTTCTAGAAACTCAAGAAGAAATAATGGTCCAATTAAAGGTGCAGATTTAAAATATAGTATGGATATCACGTTTGAGGAAGCTTTTTTAGGCGTTGAGAAGGAAATAAATATTTATAGAGAAGAAACATGTAAAACATGTTCCGGAAGTGGTGCAAAACCTGGAACAGCTCCAGAAACTTGTCAAACTTGTAAAGGCACAGGAACTGTAAGAACAGTACAAAATACTATTTTGGGACAAATGCAAACAACTAAAACTTGTAGTACTTGTCATGGAACAGGTAAAGTTATAAAAGAGGTTTGCGAAAATTGTAAAGGAAAAGGAACAATAAGAAAACAAGCTAAGATTAAAGTTAAAATACCTGCAGGTATTGATAGTGACCAATCAATTGTATTAAGAGGTGAAGGAGAGCCCGGAGTTCGTGGCGGCGCAAAAGGTGATTTGTACATAGTTGTAAGAATAAAAAGACATAGTATTTTTACGCGTAAAGGATCAAATGTATATTGTAATGTTCCAATTACATTTACACAAGCAACATTAGGCGCTGAACTTGAAATACCAATGGTAAATAGTACAAAAGAAAAATATAAGATTCCAGAAGGAACTCAAACAGGAACAACATTTACAATAAAAGGAAAAGGATTTAAGAATATTAATAGTTCTACAAATGGTGATTTTATATTTACTGTTAATGTTCAGGTTCCAAAACGTTTATCAAAAGAGCAAAGAGAATTATTGGTACAATTAGCAAAAACGATGAACGAACAACCACCAATTAAAAAAAGAGGAATATTTGGATAGAAGCTTTTGGGGATGTGTCCCAAAAGCTTCTGAAAAAAGGAGAGATTTACATATGAATAATATTTGGAAAGAAATTGTAAATAAACTAATTGAAAGCAATTCAACAATTGCTACAATGGAAAGTTGCACTGGTGGAGGTATTGCTAATGAAATTACTAGCGTTTTAGGTGCATCAGCAGTACTTAAAGAAAGCTATGTAACATATTGTAATGAAGCTAAAATAAAACAAGGGGTTCCTGCATATGTAATAGATAAATATTCAGTATATAGTGCAGAAACAGCAGCTGAAATGGCAAAAGCGGTAAAAAGACAAGCAAATTCAAATATTGGAATTGGTGTTACAGGGCAATTAGGAAGAACAGATCCAAATAATCCAAATGACAAATTAAATTGTGTATGGTATTCAATAATTGATAATAATGATGAAATTATAGTTAATATGATAAAAGTTCCAAATGCAGACAGAAAAATTCAAAAAGATGTTGTAATTGCTGAAATTGCTAATACATTAAATGAAGTAATTTAAAAGATTATTTTTAGTAATTACCTCTTGACTTTTATTATGATTTTTGTTATTATATCTATTGTTAGCTTTCGCGGGAATAGCTCAGTTGATAGAGCGCTGCCTTGCCAAGGCAGAGGTCGCGGGTTTGAGCCCCGTTTCCCGCTCCAATCTATTTTATTGGAATAAAATAGATGTGACTTTAATATATTTTAATAAACGGCGACATAGCCAAGTGGTAAGGCACGAGTCTGCAAAACTCTGATCCCCGGTTCGAATCCGGGTGTCGCCTCCAAAAAAATAAATGGTTACCAAAGGTAACCATTTATTTTTTTGAGGTTCGAAGATCGGGTTAAGTTAGCTGTACGAACAGAGTGAGTTACAGATAACTTATGCGTAGCGAAGCGAAGAAGTCACTTTTTGGACTAACATATAATTGAAATTAAAAGTTTTATTTTTAAGTATTGACACAAAATAAATGAAACAATATAATTTAATTAATAATTTTGGGAGCACATTTCAAAACGCATTTTTTTATGTGATGTGTCCCCCAAAAAAACAAAGGAGGTTTTTTATGAAAAAGTATTTATGTGAGTTTATTGGAACAGCAGTACTTGTGTTGTTTGGATGTGGAACAGCTGTAGTAACAGGTGGGTTAACAGCAGGAATTGGATTAGGGACAGTTGGAGTTCTTACAATTGCATTAGCATTTGGATTATCAATTGTTGCAATGGCGTATGTAATAGGAAATATATCAGGATGCCATATAAACCCAGCAGTATCATTGGCAATGTTAATTAATAAAAAAATGGATGTAAAAGATTTTGTTTTATACGTAATAGCACAATGTTTAGGAGCATTTGCAGGAATTGGAATTTTATATTGTATAGGATGTAATTCAAATTTAGGAGTTGCAGGATTAGGAGCTAATGGATTTGGAGATGCTTCAGCAGTTGGATTAAACATGGGTGGAGCAATATTAGTTGAAATTATTTTAACATTTGTATTTATATATACAATTTTAGGTGTAACATCAGATGAGAAAAAAGGATCAGTTGCAGGAATTGTAATTGGTTTAACACTTGCATTCGTACATATTATAGGTATTCCTTTAACAGGAACATCTGTAAATCCAGCAAGAAGTTTGGCACCAGCTGTTATTCTTGGTGGAGAAGCATTAAAACAAGTTTGGGTATTTATAGTAGCACCATTTGTTGGATCAGCAATAGCTGCATTTACATATAAATTCTTAAACAAAGAAAATTAATTAAAGATTAAAAGGGCGTTATTCTATAAAGAATAGCGCCTTTTTTGTGTAAAAATGTTGAAATTATTGGAAAAATTTGATATAATATCGCCATAAATGGATGTTTAATTTAAATTAGGAGGACATAATTATGGTATCAAAAAAGAGATTATATAGAAATATGTCAATTATTTCTTTTACAATGGTATTTGTATTAACTTTAAACTTAATTATACCATTATTTACGCAAGCTGAAGAAAATGATGAGAGAATAACTATGGAATTTTCTGTAAACACGGAAAACAACACGATTGAAGTTAATGGAAAAATTCCTAGCAATTATAATGGATATGAACTTTATTGGGCAAATAAAAAATATGATAAGGAAAAACCACAAAATCCAAATGATAATGCCAAATATTTAGAAGATACAATTAAATGGTTTGAAGATGAATCTAACAAAATAAAATCTGCTACAACAGTAGAAGGAAATGTTATAATAAAAAATTCGGTTACATATAAAGCTGGTAACTTATATTCTGTACTATGTATTGCACATGGACAACAAAATATAATAATGATGAGTATTGCAAACTATACATCAACAGTGCCTGTAGAAAAAAAATCAGAACCTATAAAGGTTGAATTAAATAATGAAGATAAAAAAATTTCAATTCATGCATATGATGATACAGCAAAAATTACAACTATTAAAATAAAAAAGTCAGACACAGCATTAAAAGTTGAGGACTTTAAAGAAGATGGAATAGTAGTAAATGGATTTAATCAAAGTAATGATGTTAAAGCAACAACATCTGTTGAAGATTATGGAGTGTATTATATATATGTGGAAAATGAACAAGGAAGCAAATGTGTTGAGCCAATAGTTATCAAAAGTTCTGTTAAAGCAGAAGAAAATGATATTTCTGTTGAATTATACAGAATAACAGATGAGAATTATGGCGATTTAGCAATAAAGACTACTAGTAAAACAGGAAAGATTTCTGCAATTAAATATTTTATATCTGATACACCAATAGATGTTAAAGATGAGCAAAATAGAAATAAAATAAAACAATCTGGTACATCAATGAAAGTGGATGGAAATAAAACAGAGGAAATTGTAAAAAGTGATAGCGAAATAAAAGATGATAAATATATAGTTATATTTGTTCAGTCAACAGATGGAAATTATAATTATGAATATTGGAGTGCACCAAGAACTATTGGAAATTTAAATAAGGTTGAGATTGCACCTTGGGAAAATGCTCCAATTACTGAAGAAAATAAAAATGTTGAGGAACAAAAAGCTGAAGAACCTAAAAAAGAAGAAAACAAAACTGCAGAAGAGCAAAAGGTAGAGGAGCCTAAAATAGAGGAAAACAAAACTGCAGAAGAACAAAAGGTAGAAGACCATAAAAAAGATGAAAATAAAACTGCAGAAGAACAAAAGGTAGAAGATCCTAAAAAAGAGGAAAATAAAACTGCAGAATAACAAAAAGTAGAAGAGCTTAAAAATGCTGAAAAAGAAAAAGCTGAAATTACAAAAAATGATATTGAAAAATATCTAAAACTTCAAGCAGAGGTTAATGCAACTGCAAAAGGTATTAATACTGAAAATACTGAAAATACAGAAAACAATGAAAACAAAGAAAAGGCAGAAAGTACAGAAAAATCAAAAAACGATAATATAATTGATAAAAAAGAAGATAATAATCAAGTTACTACATATGTGTCAGGTAATTCAAACAAGAATGTATTACCACAAACAGGAAGTAATGATTCATGGATATTTGTTGGAATAATTATGTTTTCAATTACTGGAATTTGTGGACTAATAAAATCTAGAAAAGAATAATAACTGTAGTGCCGGACTTAATATTGGTTCGGTGCTATTTTTTATAAACCAAAATATTTGTTATTATAAATAATTGACAAATCTCTAAAAAAAATATAGTATATAGATTGTATAACATGTTTTGAAGAGAGGAGGAAGTCCTTGTAAAATATGGAATTTATATTAGGTTTAGTTGGGGCTTGTATAGGAATTGTAATTGCATTTGTTATTATAGTTGCAATTATTTATTATAAGATACAAAATTTTGTTGGAAAAGAAAATATGAAAGAATTAGTTGAAGTTGCTAAAGAAGCAAAAGATATAGAAAAACAAGAGTATTCAAGGCAAAAGAGTATTGGAGGAATAACTAATTTGATTGAGCCAGAAATTATAAGAGATTTTGGCGATTTTAATAAAGATTTTCTTTTTTCAAAAGTAGAAAAAAATTTAAGAACAATTTTTTCTGCATTAGAAGATAAAACAACAGAAGGCGTTAGAAATGACAAAGATTTGATTTATATGAGAAGTGTTGTTGAAGATAAAATTAATGACATGAGAGGTTCTGGCAGAACTGTTAGATATGATGATGTAAAATTTCACAATCATGCAATAAAATCATATAAAAAGTCAAAAGGAAGAGCAACTATAACAGTTTCAAGTACTGTTGAATATTATTATGATACAAACGAGAAAAAGTTTAACCCACAATACAAAAATATCAAGAAAAATACAAGATATACAACAGAATATGTATATGTTTATGATGAAAGTGCATTTGATTATAATGCAACAAACTTTACTGTAACATGTCCAAATTGTGGAGCTGGAATTGAATTCTTTGGAGCAGGAAACTGTAAATATTGTGGTACTTATATTGAAC
>R27__coassemble_1537_pt1 | contig 10452 bp, 8 predicted proteins | sample R27__metabat2_low_PE_056 | metagenome-assembled genome bin R27
TAATTGCATTATCTAATATTATAGAAACAATATGTTTTATGTCTTCTTTGTCTCCTGTAATACAAATACCATCTTCAATATTTGTTTCTAACTTGATTTCTTTTTCAAATATCATACTTTCAAAAACCGCAACTGACATTTTAGCCTCTTTAGATAAATCAAATTTTTGATAATTTATATTATTACTATTTTCCATTTTAGAAAGAGTTAATAAATCATTAACTAATTTATCCATACTTTTTATTTCATTTTGTATATATGTTATCCATTTATTATCTCCAACTTTATCTTGTAATACATCTGCATTTGCTTCAATTACTGCAAGTGGCGTTTTTAATTCATGAGAAGCATCTGATACAAACTGTTTTTGCTTTTCAAATGAGTCTTCAACTGGTTTTACTATTGTTCTAGATATTTTTTTAGCTATTATATATACTACTATTATCCCTATAACTCCTATTATACTTGATACTAGAACTGTCATTTTTAATCTGTTTATAGTTTCTTTGCTCTCCATTAAAGTAATTTCTTTTCCTGTATTACCAATTTTTCTAATTTTATATATGTAATTACCAATATATCCTTCATCAGAATTAGAATTACTTAATTTAATGGCAAACTCTCTTATCTCATCAGTTACATTATTTGATTCCTTTATAACATTATTATTACTTATTTCTATTTTATAAACTCCCTCGATATTTACCATAAAAGGATCACCATCAACTCGCATATTATCAGGTTTTGGTATATCACTTTTTATATCTTCTCTTCCTTCTATCCTATCCATAAACATTGTAGAAGATGTTAAAGTATTTTTGTAATTAAATCCTGCAAATACTATAACAACTCCTAATATAATTATAGAGAGTGATAATTGAATTATCCAAAAAATCTTTTTTCTTAATCTATTTATCATAGCGTTCCTCCAATTTATATCCAATTCCTCTTACAGCTTTTATATTTACTTTAGATTCAATTAATTTTAGCTTTCTTCTAATGAATGTAATATAAACTTCAACGTTGTTGTATTCTGCATCGCTTTCATATCCCCAGATTCTTTCTAATAAATTCTCTCTTGATAAAATTTGTTTTTTATTTAATAATAATTGTTCTAAAAGCTCCAGCTCTTTTCCACTTATTTGAATTTCGTTGTTATGACTTTTTAATTTTGCATTTTTTATGTCCAGCTTTAAATCACCGAATTCTAAGCAATTTGTATCTTCTATATTATTGGTTCTTTTTAATACAGCCTTTATTCTAGCCATAAGCTCTCTTATAGAAAATGGTTTTGTAACATAGTCATCTGCTCCATTTTCTAGTCCATTTAGTTTATCCTCTATTTCTGATTTAGCAGTAAGCATTATTATAGGTGTTTTTATTTTTTCTTGTCTTAAATATCTTAATATTTCAAATCCATTTTTCTTTGGGAGCATTACATCCAATAAAATTAAATCATAATTTTCTGTTAATGCTTCGTCTTCACCGTCTTCTCCATCAGTTTTAATACATACATTAAAATTTTCATTTTTTAAAGTTTCTGCCACAGCATCTGCTAAGCTATATTCATCTTCTATTATTAAAATATTCACTATTGCATCACCTCATATCATTTTTAACATAGTTTTATTGAATTAAAATTGAATTACTTCAATTTTCTTAAATTATATTATAAAAAACTGATAATTTCAATTATCAGTTTTTTTAGTGCTCTATTATGATAAACCACCAATTATTTAGTGTGCTTTTGGGTTATGTTGACTGTTTTTTCAAAATATGGTATAATAAAAATGTATATTAGTATGAGTTTATGCCCAACTCGTACGAACCTAAAGGAGGTTTTATAAATGTTGAACGAAAAAGAAAGACGGATTACCCAGATTGGGTGGTGTTATCTTTTCTATGGAGTCAGCGCTCTGTTTGGGTGCTTACTCGCAAAGCTAACGGAGCTGGACGTATACAGCGAAACCGATAACCTTAAGACATTCTTGATGCTGATATTTTTTTCATTCTTAGGAGGAGTATTTTATCAGCTAAAGCTGTCCAATGGTTCAGAGGGAGATCCTGATAATGCACATGCAGTACTAATTCACGCATTGTTCTGGACCCCATTCTACATGATGTTCGCATATCCGGATCACAACATCTTTGGCTTGTTTATCAAGCCACTCAATGGAGATACTTTCATAACTTTGGCTATGTGGGCTGGATACATTCTTTTAATGTTTATATTTGACTGCATGTTCCAGCCACATTTTGAGTCGTACGACCCCAAGGATTTCGGGAAACGTTTTCTCGGATCCGTCTCGGCTCTTGCCATAATGGTTTTACTCTACGTTTTTTGCAACATATGGGCAAAAAACCAGACATGGAAATTCGAGGTATATGACGAAACTAGTCCAGTTAAGTATTTCTTATTAAACCTTTCCATATTCCTTGCCGGAATAATTTGGAAAGATGTCAAAATCAGAAATTCGGGACTTATTTCGACAATTGTGACAATTCTGTCCGATTTGATTATAGCAGCTGTATTTCTTTTCTTTTTTACTAACCAGACAGTATCTAGAAGAAACATCTTCGGCTGCGGCTATTCAGATAATTTCTTCTGGCATGTAGTCACAATCACTCTATACTATCTTGCTTATTCCATAGTAAGCATGATAGTCAAAATCTTCGTGGTTCCAAGAGCAGCTTTCGAGACTTCTAGGCCAAGAGCAGCTGCCGAATCCAACTGAATCTGTGTGAGATTTAGTTCAATCAAAAAATCCCCCCCAGACAGAAGGGCATACTGTCTGGGGGATTTTTTATGCAAAAATTTAAGCTGCTTTTGTTAGTGTCCTAAAAAGCAGCTTTACTTTATTTTATTTCATTTCATTAATAGTTTTAGATACATTGTGTTCAATTTTTTCCCATTTTGTATTTCTTTTAAATAAGCATTTAAAATTAATTAATAACCATGATCCTAAAAATAGAGGATATAATATTAACCCTTTAATCATTGGTCTTATAGGTTTTTTATCTATAATCATAATCATTATTCCTGTTAATATTGGAACAAAAAACGTTGGCACAATATATTTAATTCCATTCAATAACAACTCGTTTAATGACATTCCATCTGTAAAATAAATTACAACATTTAAAATAAGCAATATTATAGAAAGAACGAACATTGGAATACTACCCAACATATATAACAAACCATCAAAGTTCATAACTGTTTTATGTTCTGCGACAGCAACTGCTAATGGCTTTGTATATTCTTTTAAGCATTGAATATGTCCAACTGTCCATCTTGATCTTTGTGACCATGATTGCTTAAATCCAACAGGCTGTTCATCATAAACAATTGCATCTGTTGCCCAACCTAATTTCTTTCCAGCAATTATTCTTTTTAATGAAAACTCAATATCTTCTGTAAGTGTTTTGGTTTGCCATCCTTCTGGTTTAACAACATCAAATTTTACCATGAATCCAGTACCATTTATTAATGGTGATAAACCTAAATTATATCTTGCTAAATGATAAAATCGATTCATTGTCCAATAAAAGATTGCATATCCTGCTGTAACCCAACTATCAGCCGGATTTTTAATGTCTCTATATCCTTGAACTACATCTTCACCTTGGTTTAATTTTTTGTTCATTGCATTTAAAAAGTTTTTGTCCACAATATTATCTGCATCAAATATACAAAACGCATCATATGGTGCATCTTCTTCGATTTTTTGTTGTAAAAACCATTGTAACGCAAATCCTTTTGTTTTACGAGTTTCATCAAATCTTTCGTATACAATAGCTCCTGCTTCTTTTGCAATTTGAGCAGTTTTATCTGTACAATTATCTGCAATAACATATATATCATAAAGATTTTTATCATAGTCAAGCTTCTGTAAGCTTTCAACTAAATTTCCAACAACTTTTTCTTCATTATGTGCAGGAATAATCATCATAAATCTGTGATTTTTATTTTCTACAAATGGCTTATCTTTAACTTTAATTAATGAGCATACACTTATTACTAATTGATATATCCAATAAATAGTAACTAACCATACTAAAGCTTGTTGTAAAATATATAAATACTTCATTTTTATCTCCTTTTTGTGTTTTATTACATTCTACAATTAAATTATACTACTCTTCTTGTTTTTTTCAACAATTTTCAACATTTTTCTGTTTGAATTATTCTTCACTTTTTACTTCTGTTGAATCATTTTGTGATGCAGTTTCTTCTGAGTTATTAACAGATTCAAGTTCTTTCATAGATAAGTTTATTCTTCCTTGATTATCTATTTCTATAACTTTAACAGTAATTTCATCTCCAATAGCTAATACATCTTCAACTTTTTCAACTCTTTTATTTGAAATTTTTGATATATGAAGTAATCCTTCTTTTCCTCCCCCTAGATCAACAAAAGCACCAAATGGCATTATTCTTGTAACTGTACCTTCGTATATGCTGTTAACTTCTATGTCTTTTGCAATATCTTCAATCATTTTTAATGCTTTTTTACCACTTTCTGTGTCTGTTGAATATACACATACATATCCATTATCTTCAATGTCAATTTTTACACCTGTTGCATCTATAATTTTATTAATCATTTTTCCTCCAGGTCCAATTACATCTCTTATTTTATCTACGTTAATTGTTGTTGTTAGTATACGTGGTGCATATTTTGAAATATCAGCTCTAGGTTTATCGATTTGTTTTAACATAATTTCATCTAGAATATAATCTCTAGCAACTTTTGTTCTTTCAAAAGCTTGCTCAATTATATCATATGTTAATCCATCAATTTTGATATCAACTTGAATTGCAGTAATACCATCTTTAGTTCCACCAACTTTAAAGTCCATATCACCAAAGAAATCTTCTATTCCTTGAATATCTGTAAGCATTACCCAATCATTTGGATCATCTTTGCTTGTTACAAGTCCTGTTGATATACCTGCAACTGGCTTTTTAATTGGAACACCTGCATCCATTAATGCTAATGTACTACCACAAATACTTGCTTGTGATGTTGATCCATTTGAAGATAATACTTCAGATACAACTCTTATAGCATAAGGGAATTCATCATATGATGGAATAACTGGTACTAATGCTTTTTCAGCTAAAGCACCGTGTCCAATTTCTCTTCTTCCAGGTCCACGAGATGTACGAGCTTCACCAACACTATATGCTGGGAAGTTATAATGATGCATATATCTTTTGCTTTCTTCTTCATCAATTCCATCTAACATTTGTTCTTCGCTTTTCATTCCAAGTGTAGCAATTGACATTACTTGAGTTTGTCCTCTTGTAAAGATTGCACTACCATGAACACGTGGTAATACCCCTACTTCACATGACAATGGTCTTATTTCAGTTAATTCTCTACCATCTGGACGTTTATGTTCAACAAATATCATTTCTCTTACACAAAGCTTTTCAAGCTTATGAATACTCTCTAGAATATCAGCTTGCATTTCTTCCAATTTTTCTTCACCATATTTTTCTGTAAAGTATGCAAGTATATCTTCTGTTATTTTTTCTATATTAGCATCTCTAACTTCTTTATCTTGAGCTTGTACATCTTGATACATTCTGTCTTTAAAATTAGTTTCTACTTCATTATAAATTTCTGGATCAACCTCAAATGATTTATATTCAAATTTTGGTTTTCCAATTTCAGCTTTAATACCTGAAATAAAATCACATATTTTCTTAATTTCAACATGTGCAGTTTTAATTGCTTCTAACATTGTAGCATTTGGAATTTCATCTGCTCCAGCTTCAATCATTGTAATTTTTTCTTGTGTTCCTGCTACTGTTAGTGTTAATCTACTTCTTTCTCTTTGTTCTGCTGTTGGATTAATTACTATTTTGTCATCAACATATCCAACATTAACTGCAGCTGTTGGTCCACCAAATGGAATATCTGAAATTGAAAGTGCTGCTGATGCACCTATCATAGCACATACTTCTGGTGAATTATCTTGATCTACTGATAATACTGTTGCAACAACTACAACATCGTTTCTAAAATCTTTTGGGAATAGTGGACGAAGTGGTCTATCTATTGCTCTACTTGTTAATATTGCTTTATCTGAAGGTTTTCCTTCTCTTTTTAAGAATCCACCTGGAATTTTACCAACTGCATATAACTTTTCTTCATAATCTACTGATAATGGGAAAAAGTCTATTCCATCTTTTGGCTCTTTTGATGCAGTAACATTTACCATAACTACTGTATCACCATATCTTACAATTACATTTCCATTAGCTAGTTCAGCTACTTTACCTGTTTCAATGCTTAAGCTTCTACCTGCTAATTCTGTTTCATAAATTTTGTACATATTTTTACACTCCTTATATTTTTATTTTTTGCAATTTTTTATTAGTGTAACCTCGAAGAAGTAAAATATATAATTTCATTTCTTCCAAGCTACTTCTAATAAACCATTGCATTTAAAACACCTTTGTTGCAAATTTAAGTTTTTAAAAAGGACGTTTTACTTAATTTTAGCAAAACGTCCAATTTGTTTTATTTTCTTAATCCTAATTTTTCAACTATGTCTCTGTATCTTTGAACATCTTTTTTTGCTAGGTAGTTTAATAAGTTTCTTCTAGCACCAACCATTTTTAATAAACCTCTTCTTGAGTGGTTGTCTTTTTTGTGGATGTTAAGATGTGCTGTTAATTCTTTAATTCTTTCTGTTAAAAGAGCGATTTGAACTTCTGGAGAACCAGTATCTTTTTCATCTCTTTTATAAGTATTAATAATTTCTTGTTTTCTTTCCTTTGTCATAATTTACACCTCCTAATTTACTATATTTGCCTTAATCTGAGTTATAGTGGTGTTTTAACCTATAACCAAGAATAAGGTAATTTGTTTTGCAACGTGTTTATTTTATCATATTTATTAGTATTTTTCAAGTGTTATAACGAATTTTTTTATTTTTATTTTTTGGACACGTCACTTATAAAAATTTTTTAAAGTGACGTGTCCCCAAATAAAAAATTAGATATGCAAAATACATACCTAATCTTTATTTTCGTTTTCTTTTTTATTATCATCTTTTTCTTTTTTTGCCTTCTTTTTACCAGGCTCTCCAAGCATAATTCCTGCAACTAAGAATACCAGTATTAATGTTCCAAAAACAATCTTTCCTCTGGTTGTTTGTATGAATTTTACTACAATACCAGCTTCAGGAATAGAAAAAATATTTTTCCCTAAGAAATTATCTTCTGTAACAACAATATTATCTACATTGGCATTTGCATCACCTTTTGTAGTAATAGTACCATCATCATTAATTTCAGCTACTCTGTGTGTTACACTTGCACCTGAACTTAATTTAAACGCTATTATATCGCCAACTTGCATATTGGAAAATTGTTGTCTTTTATTTATAAAACAAACACTTCCTGTTTTTATTGCTGGCTCCATTGACCCGGATTCAACCACAAATGGTTGAATCCCAGCAATGAATAATATAATTAATAAACTTCCTAGTATAATAATTATACTTGTTATAAAATTAATAATAAATCTTGTTATTTTTATAAATGTATTCATTTAATTTCCTTATTCTTTATATTTAAATTTTAATTCCCGTTTTTAGCATATCCAAAGATTGTAGCAGCATCTGTTGTTCCTAAACCATCTGTTTGAATTCCATAACCTGAAACAACAACTTCGTAATTTTTACCTTGAATTGAATTAGCAGCTGGTGTATTCTTATCCTCTATAACATCTTTAAATGTAACTTGGTCAAATACAGCTGGTGTTATGTTAGCATCGTTTGTAGAATCATTTGTTAAAGCTGTTAGAACTATTGGAGAACTTGCGTCTGCTTTTGTTCCATAAGCATAAACATATGTTGTTGAAGCTGGTTTAGCTGGTTCAGAACCTTCTGCAGGTTTTGCATCATTGTTTCTTGATGAAACTAATACCCAAGCTGGGTTGATTCCATTTGTGTATACAGCAGGATTTGATCCTTCTGCTGGTGTTGAAATATATTGTGTTGTAAATAACTCTTGTAAGTTTGCAGCTTGATCTCCTGTAACTTTAACTGTCTCTTTTGGTATTGTAACTTCAACAAATGCGTATACTTCCCCATCTCCAAGGTTTTTAACAACTGGATCTTTTGCAACTTTCATTCCAGGCACAATGTCAACTGGATGATCTTCATCTCCAGGGAAGTGAGGCTCGTCTACTGTTATATTTGCTCCTCCCATTTTGAATTTGTTTGTTTTTGTTTCAGTATCTGTGAAATAAGCTAAGATTCCTCCTATAGCTAATATTAAGACTAACACTATAGCTGTAATAATAAGTTTTTTTCTACTCATAATAATTTTCCTCCTATGTATTTTAATTTATTTTTTATTTTTATCTTTGTTTCTTTTTTCAAGAACAAAGATTAAAATCAACGCTAATGCTGCTATAACAAATATAGCAATTGCAATTTTAACCTTAACATCCCCTGTTTGAGGGCTTGGTACAGGTTTTGGTGGTATCTTTTTATTTGGCACATAAACTATAATTTTATCTGCTGATACCTTATAAATACTTCCTGATAATCCAGGTGCATCTATGCTTGTTTTGCTTTCATCAATTACATATGTATTATCAGCTTCATTTACTTTGAAACCAACCTTTAGTGTAATTTTTCCATTATACTTATTAAATCCTTTTGGAGCTGTTTTTTCTGTAATTGTATATGTATCTTTTTGAGATGCACTTGTTATTTCTTTATTAGAAGCAATTGTTAATTTACCTTTTTCAGTAGCAATGTTACTATTATTTATTGTAAATACTGATTCACTATTTGAAATAACTGTTGTGCCATCTTCAGCGACTTTAACAAGTTCTACTGTATATTTTCCTTCTGGCTCAGGAATTATTTCATTATTTGTAACATAAACTATTATTCTTTGTTCAGTTGCATTTGCAACTATTTTATATATTCCAGATGTTGAAATTCCTGGTGCAGTACATTCAACCTTTTCAGGATCGATAGCAAATTTTTCTATATTCGAATCAAATTTAAATCCAATTTTTAGTTTGATTTCACCATCATATTTATTATATCCATTTGGTGCAGTCTTTTCTTTTATAGTTATTGTATCTATTTGACCTTCTTTTAAAATCACTTTATCTGAAATGGCATTTGCAACACCATCTGTAGTATCAACTTCTGTTCCATCAACATCAAATACTGCTTTACCAGAAGTAATTGGTGTTTTACCATCATCCCCTACTTTAACAATATCAACAGAATAACTATTGGTATAATTTGGTGGTAATGGTTCATCTCTATTTAATCTCAATGTGAAATTCCATTTTATTGGTGCTCTTCTCATTGCATATGTATTGTTAAGTTCTATTGGCATTTTTACAGTAAATGTAAATGTAGGTGTTTGATATGCTTCTGCACTTCCAAAAGCAGTTTCTGCTGTTACATCCATATTACCATCATATACTGTTGTGCCGTCCTTTTTGATTACAAGTTGCAAATGTTGTAATAAATCTTTTACATCTGCATCATCTAAGTTGTCAGGTAAAATTTTAAATAAATAAGTAGCATTAAACGGATTTTCTGATGTTGGAACTGTATATGTTATTTCATCACCAGGCATTAATTCACTTAATCCTGCCATGAAATCATCTGGCACATTTAATATTTTTGCTGCATCATTATCATATTCAACTTTAACAGCATCTGAAACCTGAATTTTTTCCATTACATAATTTTCATCATCATTTTTTAGTATTTCAGCATTTCCCCAAGGATTTGTTGAATCAAAATCAGGATCTACATTGTTTGATTGTATAGCTTCTGCTATAATATTAAATTGTAATGTTTTTCCCTGATCTTCATTACCCATATTAGTTGGTATTACTAAATATTTAAAAACATCTAACTTATCATTTTGTGCTAATGGCTTTGTATAATACCAATAATCATCGACTTTTTTGAAATCTGATGACATCTCGCCAAGAGATTCTTGAGTTAAATATGTTATATTTCCATTAATTGTATAGCTTAGCTTAACACGCAAATAACATGGTGCAGCTAAATTTGATATTCTAGGTATTAATGGAACCTGTTCACCAGGTACGACAATTTTTTCAGCTTCTGTATATTCTACTTCTTGTCCATTTGTTACTAGATATTCATCTAGCTTTATATTTACGCCACCTGTTCTCATATCGTTGTCAACCGTAACATTTGTTGTATTTGTTATAGCATAAATACCAGAAATGCACATTATTAATGCGAATATTGCTCCTAAAACATAAAGCTTATTCCTATTTATATTGTCCACCCCCTTTCGCATTGTTTTTACAAATGCTCTTTATAAAGCAAAATCTATAAAAACTATTAGTCCTTTGTACGAAATTAAAACAACCTCCTAAAATAAACTTAGGAGGATACCATTTGTTATTTATTTAG